>OFDC01000063.1_pt1 | contig 134820 bp, 109 predicted proteins | sample 1520941 | NCBI WGS metagenome assembly OFDC01 (sample SAMEA94258168, study PRJEB24077) | hot springs metagenome | biome: Aquatic biome; feature: Water | place: India | collected 2012-12-06 | depth 5 m
TAAAAGCTCACAGGATTTTAAGTCCTGCGTGTCTACCAGTTCCACCACCTCGGCGAATAGGCTTTCACTTATTCTTGAAAAAAAAAGCACCGATGAGGTGCTTACTCTTTCGAGCGAAAGACGAGTCTCGAACTCGCGACCTTAACCTTGGCAAGGTTACGCTCTACCAACTGAGCTACTTTCGCATTACATTTTCGATTTTGACTTGGTGTCTCTGTCTTAATGTGGTGCAAAGGTAAGGTGATTTTTATTACTTGTCAAGTGTTTGAAATAAAAAAGTTGTAAAATTTTTATTATTTTTTTGTAATTATCTGATTATAAGAGGATTCACAGTTAGAAAAATTTTGAAAAAATTTTATCGGAATCATCATGTACATTCGTAGTGGCTTGAATTTATTGTATTTATTAGTGCCGCCTGGATTCCAATCAGACATTAACTTCGCTACTCTTAGTGCTTCTGTATCACAAATTTTATTGATTCCTCTCATTACTTCGAAATTGTTGATGCTGCCATCTTTTTCGACAACAAATCTTACGTAAACAGTATTTTTGTTTTTTTCGGTTGGAATCTCAGAAGCTGGTACATTGATAGTTGAGCAAATGAATGAATAAAGTGCTTGGTAACCTTGTGGGTAGGTCGGCCAAACATCGGTGGTTGTATAAATCAGACTATCAGATGTGCTTTTTTGAGCCATTGTTGCCAACGAGCAACCAAAAAGGATAGTAAAGCATAATTTTTTCATGTTTTTGTGAGTTTAAGTTTTTAACATCTGTACTTTTGCAAAAATAATAGGAAATATTGGCTTGAAAAATATTTAGCTAATTATCTAAATAAATGATAAGTGGTCTTTTGTGAGACTCATTAAAATTGTGATTCAATAAATGGATAGAACGATAGCTTTTGATAAATCGCCCGACGGATTGATTCCTGCGATTATCCAAGATTCGATTACGGGCAAAGTGCTGATGCTTGGTTATATGAATGCCGAGGCGTATGAGAAAACTATGACCGATAAGATTGTGACTTTCTTTAGCCGCAGCAAACAAAGACTTTGGACTAAAGGAGAGACGTCGAATAATTTTCTACACGTAAAAAATGTATTAATTGACTGCGATGGCGATACGATTTTGATTTATGCTTCGCCAGATGGCCCGACTTGTCATACTGGTGATGATACATGCTTTCAGGAAATTAATGAAGGTAAGGTCTTGTTTATCAATCATTTAAGGTCGGTAATTAAAGACCGAAAATTGAATCCATCAGATAAATCATATACTACGGAATTATTTAAGAAAGGTGTAAATAAGGTGGCTCAGAAAGTAGGAGAGGAGGCCGTTGAGTTAGTGATTGAGGCGAAAGATGATAATAAAGAATTATTTTTGGGTGAAGCCGCCGATTTATTTTATCATTATTTGGTGCTTTTAGAGCATAAAGATTATTCATTCGATGAAGTGTTGGATGTGCTAATTAAGCGTCACAAATAATTTTGATTGATAGAATTAGTGAATGAATTTTGTACGATTCGATAAAATTTTTGATGAAATGATAATACTTCATTAACTTTATATTCAATCATTCTAACATTCACTCATTCAAAACTTCATTTTTATGATAAACTACTTAATTCGTTTGGCTTGTTGTGCGGCTGCTGTCTATTTCATGCCTCAATTTTTGACCCAAATAAAAGTTGATGGAACTACTGCTGCTCTAATTGTGGCTTTGGTAATGAGTTTTTTGAATACTTTCGTAAAACCTATCCTAAAGTTGCTTTCATTGCCGATTACGATTCTCACGCTTGGGTTGTTTTCGTTGGTTATTAATGTAGTTATTGTTTATCTGTGTGATTATTTGGTTGATGGCTTCAAAGTAAGTGGTTTTATTCAACCATTGATTTTTGGTTTTATTCTTTCGATAGTAAATAGCTTGGTAGGTTCTTTTCAAGAATAGTTGTTTTAATAAAAAAGTCCATTATCAGAGAAAATTCTTCGATAATGGACTTTTTTCTGTCATTTTCCGTGATTGAAATCACAGACTATGGTAACAACGGAATATATCTTATTAAAAACGATTCAAATCGTTTCAATTATAAACTCTCTAAAGTTGCTTTTACAGCATCGAAATTTGGTAAATCGCCCGCACTTTCCAGTACTTCTGCGTATTTAATCACCCCTTCTGCATCAACCACAAAGGCCGAACGTTTGGCCACACCTTGCATTCCGAAAACGAACGTGTCGTAATATGCTCCGTAAGCTTGTGCTGTTTCTTTATTGAAATCGGATAATAAGTTGAAAGGAAGACTTTGCTCTGCCTTGAATTTTCCCAAAGTAAAGATAGAGTCAACCGAGATACCTAAGATTTCGGCATTTAAGCCTGAATATGTTGCTATATCGTCACGCATTTGGCAAAGTTCTGCCGTACAAACGCCTGTAAAAGCCAATGGAAAAAATAATACTACTACGTTTTTGCCACGATAATCAGCCAAGTTAATTTCTGCTTTATCAGTGTTGAATAATTTGAAATTGGGTGCTTGGTCGCCTACTTTTAATGCCATGATTAGAATTTTATTTAATGTTTTTGATTGAACTAACAACCTACAAATTAAGTAGAAAGTTTGTAGATTAAGAAAAAACTTGCAGAATGCTTTTCTTTTTGTTCCAAAACTTGGCATTATTCTCTAAAAAATCTCAAATTTGCTTAGAAAACACTTCGTCATTAACTATAACAACACAATGCCACAAGAAATAATTAAAACATCCATTTTCGATTTATTCAAAATTGGGCCTGGGCCGTCGAGTTCGCACACGATTGGTCCGATGAAAGCGGCTTATGATTTTTTGCAAAGAGCCAATTTTTTGGCAACTATGCAATCACTCGAAAATCCACAAATTATCATTCATTTATATGGTTCTTTGAGTGCAACAGGAAAAGGACACGGTACCGACCGAGCTGTAATTGCAGGGTTATTGGGTTGGCTTCCAGACACTTGTGAGCCAGCGGCTTTTACGGCATTATTAAAAAATGAAACTGATACTTATGAAACGCAAGTGGCTGATAATCAAGTACAGATCACTGGCAAAAGTATAGTTTTTGAAAAAAAACGATATGATTCTCCGCACCCAAATACTTTAGTTTTTAAGTTAATAAGTGCTAATGAATTAGTTTTGGAAGAAGAATATTATTCGGTAGGAGGTGGCTTTATTCAGCGGAAAGGAGAAGATTTAAGCTTAGAGAATGATAAAATGCCCAAGTATGCTTTCACTACCATGAAAGAACTGAAAGAGCATTTACTGAAAAATAAAATTACACTAACCGATTTGATGATTGCCAACGAAGAGGTTTTAACTGGACGTTCACGCAAAGAAATTTTTCAGAAAATTGATGATATTCTGGAAGCGATGCACAAAGCAGTAAAACGAGGTTTACGCCAAAAAGGACTTTTGCCAGGCACAATCAAATTGCGTAGAAAAGCCCCAGTTTTATACGAACAAGCCAAAAGCCTTGCATCGGCAAGTGATAGCTTTATGATTTTTTTGAATGCCTATTGTATGGCTGCTTCGGAAGAAAATGCCGCTGGAAATATCGTGGTAACTGCTCCTACTTCGGGAGCTTCGGGGGTCATTCCTGGGGTGTTTTTTTTGTTACGTAACCATTATCATTACGATAAGCAACGCCTCAGAGAAGGAATGTTGGCCGCCGCCGCAGTTGGATTTTTGATTAAACACAATGCCAGTATTTCGGGTGCAGAAATGGGTTGTATGGGCGAAATCGGCTCGGCATCGGCAATGGCAGCAGCAATGTTGGCTTATTGTGCAGGAAAAAGTATCGAAATTGTGGAAGCTGCCGCTGAAATTGCGATTGAGCATCACTTAGGCATGACCTGCGACCCAATCGGGGGATATGTGCAGATTCCGTGTATCGAACGCAACGCCATGGGGGCAATTAAGGCATATAATGCCTATTTATTATCGTCGTCGGGTAATGCTTCAGCTCAGAAAATATCGCTTGATAGTGTCATAAAAGTAATGCGAGCAACTGGGCGTGATATGTCGAAAAAATATAAAGAGACTTCACAGGCTGGTTTGGCTTTGAGTGCAACGGAATGTTAGTTTTTCCGTAATTTTGGATTTATGTTTGTGTTATTTCCAAAATTCTGTAATTTTAAAGTCAAATAAAAGTTTGTTTATGTAGGTAAATGGTTTAATTTTTGATAAAATCGAAAATTAAATTATTTAAAGATTGATTACCAAAGAAAAATGAAAAGAATTATCTCTATTATAAGTATCTTGTCTATCGGAATTTTTATCAATTCTTGTAATAAAAATACAGAAAATCCCACACCGATTGCTGCGACAGATAGCACAACTGCCAATACTGCAATTAGATGGGGTAAAATGTCATTGATTATTGCAGAAAGAACGCCAAATAACACGCCAACTTATGCTTCGAGAGGCTTTGGTTATATTGGGCTTACCATGTATGAAAGCATCGTTGGAGGATATAAGGAATATCGCTCAATGGCAGGTCAATTGAATGGTTTGACAGCTTTACCGAAGATAGATACTACCAAAAAATATAATTGGGCATTAAGTCTAAATGCAGGACAGGCGTGGATACATAAAAATATTTACGAGCAGACTTCCGCAGCTAATAAAAAAACGATTGATTCGCTTGAAAGTAAAATTTTAACCGAGTACAAGGCTGAAACACAAGAAGTTGTTGACCGTTCAGTAAAATATGGGCAAGATGTAGCGAAGGCAATATTTGAGTGGTCAAAAACAGATGGAGGGTATCAAGGTTATAACCGAAATTTTACCCTTGATTATATGGTACCTGTTGGGCCTGGATTTTGGCGAACCCCAAGTTTTAGTCAATCTGCAAGCACTTTGCCTTTACATCCATATTGGGGAAAGAATCGAACTTTTGTAACTGTAAATGGAACATTACCCATACCGAAACCAATTGCTTTTAATTCAAGCTCATATACGCAGTATTATGCTCAGTTTCTTGAGGTTTATGCAAAAAATAAGGTTTTGACTCAAGAAGAAAAAGAAATTGCTTTGTTTTGGGGAGATGACCCAAGCCGAACTTTTACCCCTCCAGGACATTCTTATAGCATCGCTCAGATTGCAGTAAAAACTGCTAAGCCAAGCTTGATTAAAGCTACCCAAACTTTTGCGATGGTAGGAATGTCAATTGCAGATGCTTTCACTATTTGCTGGAAAACTAAATATACTTATAATGCCGAAAGGCCGTCAACGTATATTCGTAACTATATAGATGCTTCTTGGCTATCATTTTGGCCTGAACCCCCTTTTCCTGCATTTTATTCGGGGCATTCAGTACAATCAGCAGCTTCAGCAACTGTTCTTGCCAAACTTTATGGCAATGAATTTAAGTATATTGATAATTCGCACGAAGGCCGTGGACAAGATCCACTAACTTTTGTGTTTTATAAAAATCGTTCATATAATTCATTTTGGGAAGCTGCCGAAGAGTCGGCTTATTCGAGGTTTTTGGGTGGAATCCATACTCGAAGTGATAATGATACTGGCCTGGCCGAAGGCCGTAAAGTTGGACAAAATATTAATAATTTGAATTGGACGAAATGAGTTCTGGGTTCTGAATGCTAAGTTCTGAGTTGAGAAATACTCAGAACTCTCAACTCAGAACTTTTTTTCATTGCTAAGTAAACGCCGTTTGTCCAGCCAAAACCATCTTGGTTTGGGTATTCGCCCCCACCTGCCAAAAGACCCTCATCTACTACATTATATTTTTCGGTCATTTTTCCTGTTTGCTCATATACTCTTAGGTTAAGTTGGAGCCAGTTTTGGCGAATTTTATTGGCCAAATCATCGAATTTATAATTCAAAAGACCTTTATAGGCAATCCATTGTAGAGGAGCCCAACCATTGGGTGAATCCCATTGTTGACCTGTTCGGGCAATAGTTGTTAGTAAACCACCACTTTTCAAAAACTTACCTTCGATATGTTCAGCAATTTTCTGTACTTTGGTTAGCTCAGCAATCTTGAAGTAAAGTGGGAAAACTGCGGCCAGCGTCCAATGTGTTTTTGGTTGGTTTTCTACAAAATCATAATCGAAATAAAAGCCCTCTGATTCGCTCCAAAGATAATGCTGAATTGCTTCTTTACGATTTTGTGCCCAACGCTGATATTTTGTAGCTTCATCGTTATCATCAAGCAAAGAGTAAGCAGCCGAAATCGTATCTTCTAAATGAAAAAGCAAGCAATTCAAATCAATCGGGATAATATCGGTTGTATGAATACTGGCAAAAGAATCCGTTTCTTTGAACCATCTACTACTAAAATCCCAACCCGATTCGGCGGCAGCTCTTAAATTACGAAACAAAACGCTTGCTTCTTGCGTAGATTGATGCGAAAGTTCAACATCTTCTTTGAAAGACTCTGGTCGAGGCGTATTATTTTCATCCCAAAAACGATTTAAAATTGCACCATTTTTCATTAATACCACTCGATGAAGTGCATTGTTTTCGGCAGTAAGTTTTTCCTTGCCATTCATCCAAAACTCATACTCTTTTTTTAGGTATGGCAAATGTTTTACCAATAGCCCTAATCCTTTCTCATCGCTCAGTAATTTCACCATCAACGAATAAAACGGTGGTTGCGAACGCCCGACGTAATAGCTACGATTACCATTTGGAATATGTCCGATTTTATCAATTAAGTACGAAAAATTATCGACCATTGATTCAATCATGTCGATTCTCCCAGAAGCACGTAGGCCAAGCATCGTAAAGTAACTATCCCAATAATAAACTTCTCCAAATCGTCCACCCGGAACAATGTAAGGTTTGGGGAGTGGAATTAAAGAGCTATTTTCTTGTTCGGGTTCACGAGTAAGTACTGCCCAAAGTGCTTGTAAATGCTGTTCAATCGAATGATTTTTATCGCTTTCATAAGTTGCTGTTCGATTGACCGGCAAATCAAAATGTTGCATTACAAAAGCTTTTAAATCAAAGTTTTCGCTATCTTTTTCTTGTAAAAATGCTTCATTGATACTGTCTAAATTATCTTTTGCGATACAATCAGGAAAGGTTTTGTTGTCAGGAAAGACACTTTCCGCCTGAACTTTCTCAAATAAAAGTCCCAAGTCAAAGATATTTTTAATTCTGCTTGTCATGGTAAATAATAGGGACGCAATAGTTATTAATGCTTAATGTTGAATGGTTAATGTTAACGGGGTTGTTCGTACTATTAAGTAAAAAGAAAAGCTCTAAATTTAATGCCCTGCTGTATTCGTAAATGAAACTTCTGTGTTTGATTTCTTTTGTAGTGCGTTCAAAATAAACAAACAAATCAACAGAATACTCATTGGAATCAATGAAAGATAAAAGGCCGTTTGCCCCGTAAAAGCATCGAAAACATGACCTGTGATGATTGAACCCGTTGTGCCACCTAAAGCAGAAAAAACAACAATTAAACCCGACATTGGGCTGTGCAAATGTTTGGGTAAAGAACTCAGAATAACCGAATTAATGGTTGGGTAAATAGGGGCTAAGAAAATACCCATAATCGGAAAAATATAAGCCACAATTGGTGCGTTTGTCCAGTTTGTATCGGGCGATGCAATGATGCCTTGTGTAAGTGGTAAAGTCAATAGAACTAATGATGCACAAATAGCAAGGCAAACTGATAAAACCAAAATCCAGCTAAAACGACGTAGAATAACACCCGAAGCGAAACGCCCAATGGCAAATGCTCCTGCCAAAATTGCTCCTGCCTGAATGCCCATGCTGGCTGGTACTTTCAGAATATCTTTGTAGAAAGTTGGCGTCCAAGTTTGGAAACTCTGCTCAATCAAGACAAACAAAAATATACTAATAATGAAGACAATCACCAATGGTAAAATAATGAGGCGAATCATCGCCAAGAAATCATTACTGAGCGAACTGCCTTCGATTTTTGCATCGGACTCATCTAATTTTGCCGACATCAACAACAAAAATGCAATGAGCGATAAAGCCCCCAAAATCCAATAAACACTGAGCCAAGTCTCAGATTTTGGATTATCATTATCAATAAATAAACTAAACAAAATATTTCCCAACAAAACCCCAATCATAAAAGTACCTTCGAGCAAGCCCATAAAACTTGAGTGTTCTTTGATATCTTTCGTGATAAGTCCGATAGTGGCAAAAACTGAAATCTTAATAAGTGCAAACGAAATACCTACAACTAAAAATAATAATTTAAAATGCCAAAAGCCATCAGCATAAGGAATTGTAAACGAAATAATACTCACCAACGCCAAAGCTACGAGCATGGCTTTTTTGTAACCGATTTTGGGTAGAAATGAAGCCAATAAAAACGAGCATATAGCAATCGGGAGGTCTTTAAAACCTTCTAAAACCGATGCGTCTGATTTGCTCACATCAAAATTGCGTTGTACTTGCAAAATCACTGCTCCGACACTATTGAGCAAAATGGCAAATACAAAATAATTGAGATACAGTGAAAGTTTGATTTTCCAGTTTTGCATAGAGTAGATAGGTTATGAAGGTTGATATTTCTGAAGGTTTTTATCTAAAAAAAAGCGAGCAGAGGCTCGCTTTTTATAATTCATCATAGGTTTTCCTTAATCAAAGAATATAAACTACTTTTTGTCAATAGTTTATAAAGCAAAGTTCTGTGTTTTGATTATAAAAAAATATACGTCTATTAATCATTTTTAAAACTGTATTACTATTTTTATGAAAAATTTAATAAAACCAATATTAATAGAGTGAAAACGCCCTTTGAACAAATTCAAAATGATGAAGGAAGTTCGTTTAGATTTCTACATCAGAAAGTATTTGCCCAACAATATCCATGGAATTATCATTATCATCCAGAGTTTGAGTTGGTGTTGGTTTTTGAGGGTAAAGGTCGCCGACATGTAGGCAATCATCTAAGTTATTATAATGATGGAGATTTGGTTATGATTGGCTCAAATCTACCTCATGCGGGTTTTGGCTATGATGCATTCGGTGAACACGAAGAAATCGTGATTCAGTTTAAAGAGGATTTTTTGGGTGATAAGTTTTTCGAAACGCCAGAAATGGAGCATATAAAAAAGCTATTTGAGCGTTCGCAGCAAGGTATTCAATTTTATGGCGAAACACACCAAAAAATATGTAAATCACTAAAGAAACTAATAAATGTATCGCATTTTGAGCGATTAATAAGTTTGTTGAATATTTTCCAAGAATTAGCCCATTCGACCGAATATAATTTACTCAATTCACTCGATACTCGCTATGATTTTAATCAAAAAGACCAGTTAAGACTCAAGCGAGTTTATGAATATGTAGAAAAAAACTACCAAAATCCCGTCAATATCAGAGAAGTGGCCGATATTGCTAATCTTACAGTGCCAGCATTTTGTAATTATTTCAAGAAGGTAGTTAATCAGACTTATACTGATTTTGTAAACGAATACCGAATCAATAAAGCTTGTCAGTTATTAATGACCGAAAAAAGTATTGCCGATGTATGCTTTGAATGTGGATTTACGAATAATTCGTATTTCAGTAAGGTTTTTAAAGAAATCAAAGGCAAAAGCCCGCTGGAGTTTAAGAAGTTGGTTTTGAGGAAGAATTGAAAAGTTATTTTCGTGATGCAATAGAATTACTACATCACGAAAATAACAGATGATTTATACAGTAGGCTCTTTGATAGCCAACTGCCCACAGGCGGCATCAATATCTTTTCCACGACTTCGACGAACATTTACAACCACGCCTTTATCTTCCAAAAACTTGGCAAATTTAGTCAATTTATCTTCGGTTGTATTTACATAATCAGCCTCGGCAATTGGGTTATATTCGATGATATTGACCTTTGCGGGTACTTTTTTCGTAAACTCCCAAAGTTCTTTGGCATCTTGCAGCGAATCGTTAAAATCATTGAATACGATATATTCAAACGTAATTCTGTTGCCAGTTTTTTTGTAGAAATAATTGAGAGCTGTAGCCAAGTTTTGCAAGGTATTACTCTCATTGATAGGCATAATTTCATTGCGTTTGGCATCATTAGCTGCATGAAGCGAAAGTGCTAAATTGAATTTAACACCATCATCTCCCAGTTTTTGAATCATTTTCGCAATTCCTGCTGTGCTAACTGTAATTCGTTTTGGCGACCAGTTTAAGCCTTCGGGTGATGTAATATAATTGACTGACTCAATCAAACCTGCATAATTGAGTAGTGGTTCGCCCATACCCATATATACAATATTGGTTAGTGGCTGGTTATAATGTTCTTCGGCTTGTTGCTTAATAAGCACCACTTGATCGTAGATTTCAGCCCCGTCAAGGTTGCGTTTGCGAGCCATGTAGCCCGTAGCACAAAACTTACACGTGAGTGAGCAACCTACCTGCGATGATACACAGGCAGTCATACGGTCGTCGGCGGGAATCAGTACACCCTCAACCAAGTTCCCGTCAAATAATTTAAAACCCGATTTGATGGTTTTATCATTACTTACTTGTTTTTTATGTACGGAAACGGCTCGAATCTCAAAATTTTCTTTCAATAGCTCACGGGTTTTTAATGATAAGTTGGTCATATCATCAAAATTCCATGCCGATTTTTTCCAAAGCCATTCCGAAATTTGTTTGGCTCTGAAACCTTGTTCGCCATTAGCTGTGAGCCAAGTTTTAATTTGTTCGGTCGAAAGTTTTCTTATGTCTTGTTTGTTCATGTCATTTATTGGACGGCAACCATCTTTTAGGTTGTCATTTGAAATAAAACGGCGAACAAGATGTTCGCTCCACATTGCAAAGTTCCGAAATATTCGTTGGTTTTGCCAAGAATAAACGTTTTATCATCTAAAAGCCTTACTTTTGCTTTTATAGAGGGTAAACAAAAAAAGAAACAGAATTGTCGAAAAAAGATGAAAAGATTTGAAAATAAAGTCGTTTGGATTACGGGGGCTTCATCAGGAATTGGAGAAGCAACAGCTTATGCGTTCGCCAAAGAAGGAGCAAAGTTGATACTTTCAGCTCGCCGAGAAGAGGAGCTTTTAAGAGTAAAAAAAGCAACAGGGCTTGCTGAAACGGATGTTTTCGTATTGCCGATTGATGTCGAAAAATCAGAAGAAATTGAACCAAAAGCCCAGCAAGCAATTACACATTTCGGACGAATCGACGTGCTTTTCAATAATGCAGGTATTTCGCAACGTAGTTCGGTGGAAGAAACCGAAATGGCGGTTTATCAGAAAATTATGAATCTCAATTTCTTCGGAGTTGTAGCTCTCACGAAAGCGGTTTTGCCAACCATGAGAGAACAAAAAAGTGGACATATAGCCGTAACGAGCAGTTTGTCGGGGAAACTCGCTACACCGTTGCGTTCGGGCTATTGTGCCTCAAAGCACGCTTTGCATGGTTTTTTTGATGCCCTTCGTGCCGAAGTTCATGATGACAATATTGGAGTAAGTTTGATTTGCCCAGGTTATATCCGAACCAATATTTCGCTCAATGCTGTTTCGGCCGATGGTAGTAAGTTTGGTAAGATGGACGAAAATCAAGCAAATGGAATGGCTGCTGAGGAATGTGCCAGCCGAATTTTGGATGCGATTTATAAAAACAAAGATGAAGTTTATATGGGTGGCAAAGAAGTTTTAGGGGTTTATCTGAAAAGATTTTTTCCGAAACTATTGGCAAAAATTGTGCGTAAACAAAGTCCGAAGTGAGTATTTTATTGTTGATAATGAGTGTTTTATACTATTTTTAATGCTTTATTCGTAATTAATTTTCGGTTATTTTTTATTAAAATCAATTAAAGAGACTTAGGTAAGATCGCACAAACTTTGATTTTGGTCATACTTTTAATGACATTCATCGCATTCCTTTGTTTTATATCTAAATTTATCAATACTTTTATTTCAATAGTAATTTACATATAACTTAATTTTAAAACTAACAACAAACTGTATGAGGAAACTTCTACTCGCCAGCATCATGCTGGTGTGGGCAAGCATTGCTTTTGCCCAAGAAAAAACAGTTTCAGGGAAGGTAACTTCATCTGAAGACGGCTCTCCACTTCCGGGTGTGAGTATTTTGATTAAAGGTTCTACTAAAGGTGCAACAACTGACGGCAATGGTATCTACAAAATTTCAGCTCCCGCCAACGCAACACTAAGCTTTAGCTTTATTGGTTTTGAAACGCAAACCGAGAATATCGGAAACAGAACAATTATTGATGTTCAATTGAAATCGGATGTGGCACAGCTCAACGAAGTAGCTGTAACGGCACTCGGTATCTCACGTGAGAAAAGATCTTTGAACTACACCGTACAAGAATTGAAAGCTGATAAGCTTACCGTAGCTCGTGATGCCAACGTAGGAAATGCTCTTGCTGGTAAAATTGCTGGGGTGCAAGTGTTAGGGCAATCGGGTGCAAAATTTGGTTCACCTAATATTCGTATTCGTGGAGTAAACTCACTTACAGGTGGTGATCCACTCTATGTTGTTGATGGTACGCCAGTAGCGAGTATCGCTGATGTAAACATGGATGATGTTGAAAACCTAACAGTATTGAAAGGGCCATCGGCTTCTGCACTTTATGGTAATCGTGGTTCAGCTGGTGTAATCGTAATTACAACCAAAAGAGCTAAAGCTGGCGAAACTACATTCAGTGTAAACCACAGTACTACAATGGATAGAGTAGCTTTATTACCTAAGTATCAAAATGAATACGGTGGTGGCTACTCACAAGAGTGGGATACATTTGCTTATAATCCTGCGATTGACCCAGTTGAATGGAAAGCATTTGATGGCCAAAAAATATTAGATTATTCGGCTGATGAAAGCTGGGGGCCAAAATTAGACGGGACATTGCACCGTTCGGCGTTTTCATGGCAGCAAGGCCCTGAATTTGGTCAATTGACCCCATTCTCACCAAACCCAAATAACGTGAGAGATTTCTTCGAGACTCCGATTAGTAATAACACAAACTTTGCATTCTCGAAAGGTGGTGATAATTACCAATCACGTATTTCTTATACACACATTGATAACAAAGGTATTGTGCCAAATAGTAGTCAGAAAAAAGACTTCGTAAGTGCTAAGAATACGTATAATTTTACAAGCAAATTTTCTGCTACTTTAGATGTAACTTATTCGGCAACTCGTGCAAAAAATGTTCCTGCCGATAACTACGGTTCATCTGGCGGTACGGCTGCAAGTGGTTTCACAGGAGTAAATCCAAATGCTACTGTTTCGGGCTTTAACCAAACGATTGGCTCATTTAATCAATGGTTTCAACGTCAGTTAAGCATTGATGATTTGAGAAATTATAAAAATCCAGATGGAACTTATAGAAGCTGGAATATTGGTGGTCCACGTGATGCAAAACCTAAGTACTGGGATAGCCCATACACCCAAATGTATGAAAGCACAAACCTTAATAACAATGACCGTATTTATGGTAGCTTAGGTTTATCTTACAAGATTACTGATTATTTATCAGCATCGGTTGCTTCTCGTAGAGATTGGAGAAATTACTATGGAGAAGGTCGTATTGCCTACGGAACATTAAATGCTGGTGGCTTAGGAGCTTACGCTAATTACGGAACAACTGGTTTTGAAAACAACCACGAAGCATTATTGGCTTTCAATAAAAACTTCAGTAAGTTTTCGGTAGTGGCTAATGCTGGTGGTAATATTCGTTACTCAAAAACAGGTGTTTACACACAATCAACAGTAGGTGGACTTACAACTCCTGGTTTCTATAATATTGCAGCTTCAAAAGACCGTCCTGCCGTGCAGTCATTAACTTATGAAAGACGTGTAAATAGTATTTTCGGAAACGTAAGTGTTGGTTATAACAACATTGCATTTATCGAAGGAACAATCCGTAATGACTGGTCTTCAACATTACCAAAAGCTAATAACTCATACCTTTATCCATCAATTGGTGGTAGCTTTGTATTGTCAGAGATTTTACCAAAAAATAATATCTTGACGTATGCAAAACTAAGAGGTAGTGTTGCTCAAGTAGGTACAGATGTAGGCCCTTACGCCATTGGTCTTACTTATACAACAGGAAATCCGTTTGGCTCTAATCCGACGCAATATTTACCAACACAATTGCCGAATCAAGATTTGAAACCAGGTCTTTCGTCGGCTTATGAAGGAGGTATTGATTTGAAATTCTTCAATAACCGCTTAGGTTTAGAATTTACTGCTTACCGTAATAATAACAGAGACCAAATCATTGGTTTGTCAGTGCCAGCAACGAGCGGTTATTCATCAGCTTTGATTAACGCAGGCTTAATTCAAACACAAGGTTTTGAAATTCATATCGGTGCAACTCCAATAAAATCAGCTAATGGATTTACTTGGGATGTTGATTTGAACTTCGACCGTAATACTTCAAAAGTGGTAGAACTGGCTGATGGATTGAGCAATTATCAATTAGGTGGCCCAACTTGGAGAACTCTTACGGTAAATGCCCGAGTTGGAGAACAATGGGGACTTTTGGTAGGTAGAGGCTACAAAGTAAACGATAAAGGTGAAAAACTAATCGGAACAGATGGTCATTACATTCCACAAGATAATAAAGCGATGGGGTCGGTATTACCTAAGTTTAAAGGCGGTTTAATGAATACACTCATTTACAAAAACTTCTCATTCCGTGCGAATATCGACTTCGTTGTAGGTGGTAAATTCTTCTCAACTACAAAAATGTTTAATGCTTATGCTGGATTAGCCCAAGAAACTGCTGGCTTGAATGAACTCGGAAATCCTAAGCGTGATCCAGTTTCTGAAGGTGGTGGTATCTTATTGCCAGGTGTAACCGAAGATGGTAAGCAAAATACTGTTCGTGTAGAAACACAAGAGTACTATGAAGATAAAATGTTTGCCTTCAACGAGAAATGGCTTTATGACCAAACTTATGTAAAATTAAGAGAGGTTGCATTGGGCTATAACATTCCTAAAACTATCATGGGTGGTAAATTATTCAAATCGGCCAAAGTTGCGTTTATCGTACGTAATCCTGTGTTGATTTATAGTGCCGCTGGTGGTGGAATAGATATTTCAGAAGCAGAAGTTTATTGGACAGAAGGTGGACAATTACCTCCAGTTCGCTCATTTGGTATAAACTTAAATTTAGGATTTTAATTTATCTCACTGCTTTAATTAAACGAATTTTAGTATATGAAAAAAATATCAATATATAAAACATTAGCACTCGCAGCAGTATTGGGCGTTTCGACTACTGCTTGTGAGCCTGGCGAGTTTGGCGACATGAATGTCAGCCCAAATAGCCCCTCGACCCCAAATACTGCGGGTTTTTTGACTGGAGCGTTGCGTAACGTAGGGGCAATGACGACTGATATCGTACCAGCTCTTTATACCCAACAGTTCGGTGATATCACTTATATAGAAGAATCTCGCTATAAGACAATTAATTTTAGTTATAATGGGTTTTACACTGGTCCATTGGTTGCTTATCAAAATATTATTGACTTAAATACCAATCCAGAAACTAAGACTACGGCTGCGGCAAATGGCTCAAATAATAACCAAATTGCGGTTGCTCGTATTGCTAAGGCATATACTTATCTTTGGATTACTGACCGTTGGGGTGATATTCCATACTCAGAAGCCTTGAAAGGTAAAGCTGATTTTAGCCCTGCATTTGATACTCAACAAGCCGTTTACAACGATTTGTTTAAAGAACTCAAAGAAGCACAAGCTCAGTTTGATGGTGGAAAAGCGGTAGTGGGTGATATTCTATTGAGTGGAAATGCTACTCGTTGGAAGAAATTTGCTAATTCTTTACGTTTAGTAATGGCCCTTCGTTTATCAAAAGCTGACCCCGCTAAAGGAAAAGCAGAGTTTTTGGCCGCTATGGCTGATGGGCCGCTTACATCAAATGCTGATAACGTAAAATATACCTATTTATCAGAAGCTAATAATGAGCATCCTTTATATAACAATTATATTACAACGAATCGTAAAGATTACGCTGTAAGTGATGTGTTTGTAAATTATTTGCTTAAAACTAAAGACCCTCGTATTTCGGCAATTGCAGAGAGAAACATCAATCTACAATATGCAGGTGTGCCATATGGTGTTTTCCCAGCGGCATCGAAAGCTCAGGATGTATCATTAGCAGCAAGCTCAATGCGTCAACAAAATTCGGCAGCGAATGTACTTACTTATGCACAAGTATTATTCTCTCAGGCAGAGGCTGCTAAATTAGGTTGGATACAAGGAGATGCAAAAGCACTTTACGAGGCAGCTATTACGGCATCAATGCAACAATGGTTAGGTGCGGCAGCAACTACCACCGCTATTGCAGATTTCTTGAAACAAGATGGTATTGCTTACAAAGAAGCTTCTGCTTTGGAGCAAATTGCCACTCAAAAATGGGTAGCATTGTTTTATCAAGGAAACGAAGCATGGGCAGAATGGCGTCGTACAGGGTATCCAGCTTTAACACCTGCTTCAAAACCATTGAATGCAAGTGGGCAGATTCCTCGCCGTATGGCTTATGTGGCAACCGAAGGAACTTTGAATAAAATCAATTATGATAAAGTAGTTTCGACACAAGGCCCAGATACACAAGATACACGTGTATGGTGGGATAAGAAGTAAATAGCGATTCATAAAGCGTTGGTAAGGGAAGATTCTTTTGAGAATCTTCCCTTATTTTTTTAGTCAGTAGGGTTGCAAATAGAATAGACATTTTTAAATAAAACAAGTGAATAATGAACTGGTTATAAACTGAAAATAGGATAATAATAAAATCAAGAAAAAGTTATAAAATATTATGCAAACCAACTATTTGTGTTTTTTTTTCTTGAAAGTGTTTTTTAATTTTTTTTAATATTCCAATAGTCATATGTTGCTTATAATCAATGGTTTACTATTTGCTGTTTTAATATTCAATTTAACCCTCAAACCCTGACTTTTATCATACTTTAAAAAAACTTCATTGCATTTCTTTGCAAAATATTGTTTTTGTCCATAACTTTATTCTGCAATAGTCAAATATTGCAAAATAATCTAAACTAAAAACTAACAACAAACTGTATGAGGAAACTTCTACTCGCCAGCATCCTGCTGGTTTGGGGCAGTTTTGCTATTGCCCAAGAAAAAACAGTATCAGGGAAGGTAACTTCTTCTGAAGATGGCTCACCACTTCCAGGCGTGAGTGTATTAATTAAAGGTTCTTCCAAAGGTGTAACAACTGATGGAAACGGAGTTTACAAAATTGCTACTTCTGGCAATGCTTCTCTAACTTTCAGTTTTATTGGGTTTACGACTCAAACGATAGAGGTTGGTGGACGCTCTGTTTTAGATGTACAATTGAAAGCAGATGCGGCGGCATTTAATGAAGTTGTGGTAACGGCTCAAGGTATTCGTAAGAACATCAGAGAGATTGGGTATGCTTATTCTAAAGTAGCTACTGAAGACATCACGGTGGGTCGCTCACCTCAATTAGCACAAGCTCTTTCTGGTAAAGTGACAGGTTTAGCAGTTTATAACGTAAACAATAGCGTTGACCCTTCGGTGAAAGTGGTATTACGTGGTTTCCGTTCATTAACTGGTAATAACGAAGCATTAGTAGTATTAGATGGTATGCAAACAACTTCTACTGTTTTGGCTTTGATTAACCCTAACGACATCGAAAGTGTTTCGATTTTGAAAGGTGGTCAGGCTGCTACATTGTATGGTTCGGCGGGTATCAACGGTGCTATCGTAATCACTACTAAAAAAGGTGCTCAAGGAAAATTAAAAGTGTCGTACTCAAACAGTACAAACTTCGAGCAAATCAGCTTCTTGCCTGATTTCCAAGACCAATATGGTTCGGGTTCACACTATTATCAATCATTCGGTACAGCGGGTTATAGCAATGATTATTTAGTGAGAATGAAAGAAAACTGGAGACCTTACGAAAACCAACAGTATGGCGATGCGTTTGATGGCTCACAAAGAATTCAAGGTCGTGTAGCGGAAGATGGCAGCAAATTGGTTGTTCCTTATTCTGCAATCCCGGGTATTCGTATGAAAACTTTTGATATTGGTGTTTCTACAAACAACCAATTCAGCGTACAAGGTGGCGACGAAAAAAGCTCATTCTACTTATCGGCTGAAAACCAAAGAATCAAAGGTGTTGTTCCTGGCGATAAAAGTGAGCGTACAGGTATCAGATTATCGGGTACGAAAGAATATGGTAAACTTACGGCTGGCTTCAATGCAAGTTATACACAAGCTGCTTACGACCGTACTTCGGCTGACTTTTACAGCGAAGTATTGAACCAACCAGCGAACATTCCATTGACAGACTTGAGAGATTGGAGAAACAATCCGTTGGCGAGTCCAAATGGCTACTACAATGACTACTTGAATAACCCATATTTTGTGGCTGGAAACAACCGTATGAATTATAAAGATGCCAACATTACAGGTAACTTTAGCTTGATTCATAAAACTACTGATTGGTTACAATTTACTAACCGTTTGGGTGTAATGAATAACTCTCGTATCGGTAAAAATACAACAGGTAAATTCTTGTATTCTGACTGGGCCAAAAACAAAGCATATATTCCTGAGCCTTGGACACACGAAGATGACTATGATGGTATCTACCGTGCAATCACTGATATCTTAGGAAGTGTTAATGATTATTCTACAACTGAAAACGTAATTAACAATGAATTCCAAGCTCAATTGACTAAAGATTTTGGTCCATTGAAAAACAGATTGATTTTAGGAAGTAGCATCTATCAAAGAGCAACTAAATCTATTTCAGTTGGTTCAAGCTCACTTGTTGTTCCTGAAGTTTATAACGTTTCAAACCGTCAAGGTGAGTTAACGGGTGGTGAAGCAAATACATTAGAAAGAAAATTGGGTTACTACGCCGATTTAACGACTAACTACAAAAACTGGTTGATTTTCAACGGAACATTCCGTTATGACAAAACTTCACGTTTCTATAAGCCAACTCGTGCTAAGAATTTCTATTCTTACCCTTATTATGGTGCTGCGTTGTCGTTTATTCCAACAGATGCCTTCCCTGCATTGAAAGGAAAAGTGTTGAATTATGCTAAATTACGCTTGAACTACAACAAAAATGCGAATGATAATATTCCATTGTATGGCTTAGATTTAGTGTATAATAACGGTGCAAACTTCCCTTACGGAAATACAGTAGGTTTGACAGTAGGAAACGTACTTCCTGATGCTAACTTGAAACCAGAAACAGTTTATTCGGGTGAAATCGGTGGTGAATTCCAAATGTTTAACGACCGTGTAAATATCGACGTTTCGGCTTATACGCAGACTTCAAAAGGACAAGTAATTACGGTTAAAGTTCCTAATACAACTGGTTTCAGTAACTTGTTGATTAACGTTGGTGAAACTAAAAACTGGGGATATGAAGGTGAGTTCAAGTACTTAATTTTCAGAGACCAAAAAATCAACTGGGATTTCTCTTTGAGATACTCATATAACGATAACAAAGTTATTGACCTATATCCAGGTATCAACGAGTTCCAATATGGTGGTTATTCTTATGCGAATACAAACGTTATCAAAGGCGAGCGTTTCCCAATGTTGAAAACTGATGGTTATCAGTATGCTCCAGATGGTTCGGGTTATGTGTTGGTGAATGGTACAACTGGTTATCCGTTACGCCAAACTACTTTATCGACTCGTGGAGGTACATTACCACGTCATATTGCAGGTTTAGGCTCAAGATTCGCTTATGGAAATTTAGCATTTACATTCAATTTCGAGTATCGTGGTGGAAACTACATGTTTAGTGACTTAGGTCGTCAGATGACATTTACTGGTGCAGGTGGTTGGACTTCAAACAGAGCTCCACACATTTTCCCTAACTCAGCTATCTTAAACGCTGATGGTAAAACAGTAACGCCTAACACAACTGTTAATGTACGTGAAGCTGAGTATGCTCTTTGGGTAGATAACTATCGTTTGATTTCTGAAAACTTCGTTAACAAAGCATGGTTCATTAAATTGAGAGATGTAAACTTGTCTTATAGTGTGCCATCAAAAGTTATTGCAAAGACAAAAATCTTCTCTAATGCAAGTATTGCTGTTTATGGTAGAAATTTATTGACAATCGTTGATAAAGCTAACTACTACACTGACCCTGAATTTAGCTTTACAACTGGTAATGGTTTAGGCATCAATAATACTAACCAAACACCTCCAGTACGTCAGTATGGTGTAAACATCAACCTTGTATTTTAAGTAACCACCAAAATTTGAATTTAAAATGAAAATAAAATCAATATTTCTATCAGCAGTAGTGGCGTTGATGAGTAGTGCTTGTAGCGATTCTTTCTTAGACATCAATACAAACCCTAACACGCTACCAACTGCGTCGCCCAACTTCGTATTTACGAATGCCGAAAATACATCGGCTGCTAATATGGTTTCGCCAAACGAAACAGGCTCTTACTGGTCTGGTCAATGGACGCAATCGAACGGTTATATCATCTCAACTACACTTTTTGCGTATAACTTCACCAACGGTGATTTTAACTACTGGGATGGATACTACGATAATTTGAATGATTATCAGTTTGTAATTGATAATGCAGATTCTTACAATCAGAAATTCTTGAAAGGCCCTGCAAAAGTAATGAAAGCATTATTGGTACAACAATTAGTTGATATGTACGGTAATGTGCCATATTCTGATGCTTTGAAAGGTGTTGGTTCATTAGCTCCAAAGTTCGATGACCAAAAAGCGGTTTACGAAGACCTCATTAAATTGTTGGATGAGGCCTTAGTTGATATCAAAGCTAATACTTTTGCAAGTGCATTTACAAACTCAGATATTATCTTCAAAGGTAATACTACAAAGTGGGCGAGATTTGCTAACTCATTGAAATTGAGAATCTTGATGCGTCAAGCAAGAATTAGCGGTCGTGATTCTTACATCAAAACAGAAATCAACAAAATCGTTTCAGAAGGCTCTGGCTTTATCACTGGCGAAGATGTTGGCGTTGGTGGAACAGGTTTCTTCTTAGCAACTGCTGGAAAATTAAATCCAGTATATGACCGTTGGGGATATGATGCAAATGGTGCTAAAAGAGCATTGAATAACTACCCACGTTTGACTCAATACCTCGTTAATAGTTTGAAAACTTCAAATGATACTTTACGTTTGAAAAGAATTGGCTATGCAACAGGTGGTGAAGGTACTACGGCTGGGGTAAGCTCAAAGGCTGAATTGGCAGTTAATTATGTTGGTGTGCCATTTGGAGCAAGTTCAGGATATTTACCAGCAGGTTCGAGTGCTTTGGGGCCAAGCCTTTTGGTAAAAGGAGCTTATGATAAACCTTATCTTTTATTAACAGCTTCGGAAGTACAATTACATTTAGCAGAAGCAAAACAAAGATACAGTGATGTGACACTTCCAGGTACAGCAAAAGCTTATTTTGAAGAAGGAATTGCTCAGTCATTCAGAGCTTTGGGTGCTAATGTAGCAAGTGCGGCCGCATTTAAAGGTAGTAAAATTGAGAACTATGATTGGGATGCTTCAACTAATAAATTGAATGCAATTGCTATTCAAAAATGGATTACATTTACCAATTTCAATGGCTTAGAGGCATGGTCTGAATACCGTAAAACAGGTTTGCCTGTTACACCGCAAAGTATTCAAGTGCCAGATACAAAACGTCCAGTACGTTTCTTCTATCCAAATACAGAATCAGGTGCCAATCAAGCAAATGTAACTGCTCAAGGTACAATTGATGCTTTTGGAACAAAATTATTTTGGGATGTTGATTAATTTTTGATAAAATAATTTTGTACGAAAAAGGTCGCCAATTTGGCGACCTTTTTCGTTTTAAATATACCAAGAATGTTGATTTTAACTCATCAGAGACAGTTTTTTCAATGGCAATACCACCAAGCTGCCAAATAAAATTTGACCTTTTTTCAGAATCAAAAAACAATTCTATTCTTTAGATTGTTTTTAAATTACTTGTGTAATTAAATGTTTCGACATTATTTTTGTATTCAATTATTTCAAATGTAACAATTAACAAACTAAACTAACTAATGATGATGAGGAAAAATCTACTTAGCCTCCTTTTTGCAGTTATTATCGGTATGCAAGCTTTTGCACAAGATAAAACTGTATCGGGTAAGGTTACATCTGCAGATGATGGCACTCCACTTCCAGGAGTGAGTGTTTCGGTAAAAGGCACAAGCAGAGGTACAACAACTGATGCTTCTGGTGTTTACAAAATTTCGGTATCAGGTAATGCCACCTTGATTTTTAGTTTTATCGGATTTACTTCTCAACAAGTAGGAGTAAACAATCGTACAATCATTGACCTTCAATTAGCTTCTGATGCTCAAGAACTTTCAGAGGCGGTTGTGGTTGGTTACGGAACGCAGTCTCGCCGAACTTTGACTGGCTCACAAGCGTCAGTAAAAGGCTCTGAAATTGCAACGATGCCAACAAACTCATTTGACAAAGCCCTACAAGGCCGTGCCGCAGGTGTACAAATCTTAGGAGCAAACGGAACTCCTGGTGGTGCAGCACAAGTGCGTGTGCGTGGGGTAGGAACTATCAAGGGTGGAACGGATCCTCTTTATGTTGTTGATGGTGTGCAAATTAACTCTAATAGTGGTTCGGCTGCATTTACAAGTTCAAACCCTTTGAACTATTTGAACCCGAATGATATTGAGTCAATCGAAGTTTTGAAAGATGCTGCTTCGGCTGCTATCTATGGTGCTGCGGCTGCCAATGGTGTAGTTTTGATTACTACTAAAAAAGGTAAGTCGGGTGCAACAAAAGTTAGCTTCGATTATTTTACGGGTATGGTTGAGCCAACACAATATTTAGATGTATTAAATACACAAGAATGGATTGCAGTAAGAAATGAAGCTTTAATCAACCAAAGCCCAACAACTGAGCCAGGTGCAGCTATGCGTACTACGCTCGGAGCGATTCGTCTTGACCCAGCTTTAACTACTGACCAAATCGCCGCCCTTCCAACTTACGATTGGCAAAAAGAATCTTATGTTTCGGGCAGAACTAATAATTATAGCATTAGCTTGAATGGCGGAAGCGAGAAATCAACGTTTTATCTTTCAGGAAGTTATAATGGCACAGATGCGAACGTGCGTAATGTAGATTACAAAGGTGGAAATATCAACGCTAAAATTAGTAATAAAGTAACTTCACGTTTGACGGTTGATAACTCAATTAACTTGAGTTCATTTATCCAACGTGGACAATTCGGAGGCCCTGCTGGTGGTAGTTTCTTAGGTTCACCAACTTTTTCTGCTCCATTGATTTTACCTCATAACCCATTCTATAAAGATGATGGTACATACTATGGAACGCCAGCCGACGGCGGTATTGCAGGTATTTTGAACCAAAATGTTTTGATGGTAAGCGATTTGAATAAGATTGAGTCTCGTGTAAATCAAGCGATTGCTTCAACGGTTCTTACTTATAGAATCATGAAAGGTTTATCTTTCCGCCCATCGGCAAGTGTTGACTATCGTTTTATTAAAGGTTTTAACTTCCAAGACCCACGTACGGCCGATGCTTTTAACGTAAGAGGTAGAATTCAAAACCAAAACACTGAGAATATCAACTTTATCTTGAATGCCGTTGTAAATTATGACAAACAAATTAGTAGTGTTCATAACATTAGTGCATTGGCAGGTGCAGAGTATAGAAAAGACCAATCAGAAAACGTACAGCAATCAGCTGAAGGTATTCCTACTCCGCAATTTACGGTAGCTGGAGCTGCTGCAAACCCAATTACAACATTTGCTTCATGGTCAGCTTTCAAAAAAGCAGGTGTATTCGGTAGAGTAAGTTATGACTATGCTGGAAAATATTTATTAGGTCTAACAGCTCGTTATGATGGTTCTTCTCGTTTTGGTGCGAATAATCTTTGGGGATTCTTCCCAGGTATTTCGGCAGGTTGGGACCTTTCTCAAGAAGCATTCTTGAAAAACAATGCTTACGTAAATCAATTGAAATTGCGTGTAAGTTATGGTTCATTGGGTGCTGACCAAATCGGTAACTTCGATTCAAGAGGTCTTTATGGTGGTGGTTTCAACTACGGTGGTGTGAGTGGTATTGCTCCAACGCAATTGGCTAATCCGAATTTACGTTGGGAACAAAACGTAACTACTAACTTCGCTATTGATTACGGTTTATTTAATAACCGTGTACAAGGTTCGGTAGAATATTTTATTCGTACGTCAAAGGACCTTATCTTAGACCGTCCAGTAACTTGGTTGAGCGGATATAGCACTATTTCAGAAAATGTTGGTGAATTGCAAAACAAAGGTTTAGAGTTCGACATCAAAACCGTAAACATTGACAAATCGGCTAACAACAGAGGTTTCAAATGGACTACTTCATTTAACTTTACGCAAATCGACAATAAAGTAACCAAACTTTACGATACATTGACCACCCTTCCTGGTCGTGCGGTTGATGGTTGGATTAAAATTGGATACCCTGTTAACTCAATTTATACGGCTGAATATGCGGGTGTAAACCCTGCAACTGGTCGTGCGATGTGGTATGATAACAACGGTAATATCATTTATCGTTTAGCTGGTAACCCAGATTCATATTCAAAAATTATCGGTGGACAAATTCCGAGATATTACGGTGGTTTGACGAATACATTCTCATTCAAAGGTTTTGATTTAGAAGTATTTTTAAACTACGAATTCGGAAGAACGGTATTTAACAATCAGTCAGCATTTATGGCTGAAAATGGTGGACGTTTATTCAATACGCTTCGTTCAATCTACGAAAACCGTTGGACAACCCCAGGACAAATCACTACTGTACCACGTCCGTTCAATGGTAATGCTGAAGTGTTAGGTTCAGGTATCACGGCTGGGTCGAGATTCTACGAAGATGCTTCATTTATTCGTGTGAAGACGCTAACATTTGGATATAATTTCTCACGTGATTTATTGAAAAAAGTAAAAATTGATAGAGCAAGATTGTATGTACAGGGTTATAACCTTTACACATGGAGCAAATGGACTGGTTTCGACTCTGAGTTTATCAACTTAGGTAGTGGAAATAACGGAGCTATTCCGCAGCCACGCACCATTACATTTGGTTTACAACTTGGTTTATAATTTCAATAATATTAAGATATAATTTGATAGAAATATGAAAGGAAAATATTCATTTAAAATAGCAGTCTTAGGCTTAGTGCTGACGTTTGCGTCTTGTACCGATTTACTCGACGTAGAGCCACGTGCCTCGATAGACTCCGTGACTGCCTTAACAACGGAAGATGCAATCAATGCCGCCGTTAACGGTATCTACGATAGATTACAACGTACTGAACTCTACGGAAGAGATATCATAGCCATTCCTGAGGCTTTGGCCGACAACGGAAGAGCAACTAATAAATCTGGCCGTTTAAATGCCGAATACCAAAATCAAGTAAATGCTCATTTTATTCACTGGCAATGGTCTTATTTTGCTATCAACCAAGCAAATTTAGTATTAGATGCTCTGCCAAAAGTTGAGAAAATGACGCAAGCAAACAAAGATTTCGTAGAAGCACAAGCGTTATTTATTAGAGGTTTACTTTATTTCGAGTTGATGCGTGCTTATGCGTATGAACCATCGGTTGAAATTAAAGAAGCAAGCAAAGGTGGTGTGCCTTTATTGAAGTCGGGTGTTGTTGATGCTACGCAAATTAAATTAGAAAGCCGTGCATCAATCAATGATGTGTACGAATCAATTTATTCAGATTTAACAAACTCAATTGCTAAATTTACAAGCTCAGGCAGAACTGCAACAGCTTCTTTTGCTAACAGAACTGCTGCTCAAGCGATTTTCTCACGTGTAGCTTTGTACCGTGGCGATTATACAAATGCAGCTAAATATGCAACTGATGCTTTAGCAGCAGGAAGTGTTGGGCGTTTCCAAACAAGAGATACGTATGTAAGTGCTTGGCGTTCGGCTAATCACCCAGAGTCAATTTTTGAAATTCAATACCAAACTAACGAAAATATCGGTGTAAACACTTCATTACAAACTACTTATACAACTATGATTGCTTCGGGTAATCGTACGACAACGGGTGGTTTTGGTGATTTAGTGCCGACAAGAGCATTATTAGATGCTTACGAGTCAGAAAAAGATGCTGATGGAAAAACGATTGTTGATGTACGTCGCTCTTTGTATGAACTCGGAACAGCTGGTCGTGGTACTGCCGAAATTGAGTGTACTAAATTTTTAGGAAGAAGTGGCCAAGTAAACCTTGATAACATTCCAGTAATCAGAGTATCAGAAATGTACTTAAACCGTGCAGAAGCATTGGCAAGAAGCGGAAATACTGCGGGTGCTTTAACCGACCTTAACGTGATTCGTACTCGTGCGGGTTTACCAGCTGCCACTGGTTTAACAGGGGCTGCTTTAATCACTGAAATCTTGAAGCAACGTCGTTTAGAATTAGCATTTGAAGGACACCGTTTCTTTGATATGAAACGCCTCGGACTTGACATCGTTAAAGCGGCACCAGTACAGAATTTAAACTTTACTGACTTCCGAGTTTTAGCACCAATTCCAGTTCGTGAAATTCAGGCTAACGCTAACTTGAAACAAAATACTGGGTATTAATTATAAATAATTCAGTGATTTTGAAAATTTAGAAATTTTAAACGAAAAATTATATGAAAAAAATATTTGGTATAGCACTCGTACTCGTGACAAGCATCATGATGTCGTCATGCTTTAAGGATAACCAACCTGTTTTTGATTCTCTATACTTAGTTGAGTTTCAAGATGCAGTAGTTACTGCACCTGCATTAAACAAAACATTCCCTATTCAAGCAGTAGCTAATGGTGCTGGTACATTGACAAGAAGAATCAATTTAGTAGGTCGTCAGCGTGAAACCGAAGAGTCGATCAAATTCTCGGTTGACCCTGTTGAAACAACTGCTAAAGAAGGTGTACATTACAGCCTTGAAGGCGGCGTAGTGAAGATTCCTGCAAAATCAAGTTTTGGCGATTGTAAAATCAATATCCTGAGAGCTCCTGCTGCTGCAGGTACTAACGTTGTACTTGTATTAGTTTTGGAAGGAAATGGAAACGATGTAAAACCTAATGAAAACTACAAAAAATTAGGTTTTAGAATTGCATTGTAAAATAAAAGTACGATTCAAAAAAAGAGTATTTCGAGAGAAATACTCTTTTTTTATACGCTTTAATGAAGGTTATTTCTTGGAGAAAAATGATAGTTGATTAATAAGTATAAAAAGAGTCAAGGTTAAAAAACTGTTTATCAGATTTTTTAGCCTTGACTCTCTAACTTTAGCCCAATAAAAATGTGCTATTAATACCTGTTACGGTTATTGTCACGGTCGTAACCGCCACCACCGCCACGGTTGTAACCACCGCCACCACCGTAGCCGCCACGGTCTCCACCGCCACCACCACGATTGTAACCACCGCCGCGGTTATCTCTTTCTTTTTTCTCTTCAGCTTGATTAACTACTGCTGGACGTCCGCCAATATCGGAGCCGTTCAATGCGTCAATTGCTTTTTGTGCTGAGGCATCGTCTGGCATTTCTACGAATGCAAAGCCTTTGCTTCTTCCAGTAAACTTGTCAGTGATAATTTTAACAGAACTTACTTCGCCATACTCTTCAAAATATTGCTTTAATTCGCTTTCTTGGATTTTAAAAGGCAGACTTCCAACAAAAATGTTCATGGTAACTTTGTGATTTGAATGATAAATTTTTACAAAAGTATATTTATTTTACTAATTAACTACAATATACAGGTTTTTTTGAAAATAAAAATAAAGTTTTCGATAATTTTATACAATAAAGGCATAAAGCAGAACTGTACTTTCGAGATCCTACTTTATGCCTTTATTAATTTTGATGAATTTTACGAATTAATTCGCCATTTCTGACAAGAACTTGATACGCATTAAGCGAAGTTCTTCTTCGGTTGTATCATCGCTTTCAAACTCTTTGAGGGCTGCACCGATATTATCGGTTTCGGCTGTCATAAAATATTCATAAATTTCATCTTGGCGGTCTTCGTCAATTACTTGATTGATGTAATAATCAAGGTTGAGGCGAGTGCCTGAATAACAGATATGTTCGATTTCTTCAATCAATTCGGTCATCGTAAGGTCTTTGGCCTCTATGATTTCGTCGAGGTTAATCTTACGGTCGATTTGCTGAATGATATAAATCTTGATCTTCGATTTATTAACTGCCGATTTTACTACTAAATCTTGCGTAGTTTCGATGTCGTTATCATCTACATACTTCGTGATGAGGTCAAGAAAAGGCTTACCGAATTTTTGTACTTTCCCGAGACCAACACCATTTATTTGTGCCAAATCTTGCTGAGTAGTCGGATACGTAGTTGCCATTTCTTCGAGCGAAGGGTCTTGGAATACTACATACGGCGGTACATTTTTTTCTTTCGCTATTTTCTTGCGAAGAGCCTTTAATAGTTCAAATAATGCGGCATCAAATGCACCACCTCCCGATGAATTATTATTGGCCGAAATATCATCATCGTCGCTGCTTTCAGTATTTTCGTAGTTATGGTCCTCCGAAATCGTGATAGGATAAGAATCTTCGATAAATTTCTTGCCTTTTTCGGTCAGCTTTACTACACCGTAAGCATTTTCAATATCTTTTTCGATAAAGCCCAATACCATCATTTGGCGAAGCACCGAAACCCAATAATCGTTGGATGTTCTTTTATTATCAGATTTCTTAGCTGGCTTTTCGGCTTTTTTAGTTGGTTTTGGTGACTTAGCGGCTACTGATTTTGCCTCTTCTTCGTCATCATCATCCGAAATCTCTAATTCTACTTCTTCTTCCTCCTCCTCATCATCATCGTCTTCTTCGTCATGAGTCACAAACATCCCTTTTCCTTTACCATACACATCCAATTTGTCGTGTTCGTGGCTACGGATATAAGCATTTGAAGTATTGGCAGTCAGAATATCGGCAATGTGCTGAATATCAAATCTTTCGCCCGACTGAAGAACCGCTTTTAGACCCAAAACGGCTTCATCTTCAATCTTAATTTTTTTGGTAGGCTTGATACAGTTATCACAGAAACCGCAATCTTTATCAGAATACTCCCCAAAATAACTAAGCAACTGACGACGGCGACAAACCCCTAAATTTGAATACGAAACCATCTCGTTGAGTAATGCACGGGCATTATCTCGCTCGGTAACGGTTTTATCTTTATTAAATTTCTCGAGTTTCAGAATATCGTCGTAGGCGTAAAACATCAAGCAGTTTCCTTCCAAACCATCACGACCTGCACGGCCTGTTTCTTGATAATATCCTTCGAGCGATTTTGGTGCATCATAATGAATCACAAATCTCACATCGGGCTTGTCGATTCCCATTCCAAAGGCAATCGTTGCTACGATTACATCGCACTCTTCATTCAAAAACGCATCTTGGTTTTTCATGCGAGTATCGGCATCCAAGCCTGCATGATAAGGCAATGCTTTTACTCCATTTACACTGAGTAAACTTGCTATTTCTTCAACTTTTTTACGGCTCAAGCAATAGATAATACCCGATTTGCCTTTATTATTGGCTATATACTTGATGAGTTGTTTTTTAGAATCAATCTTCGGCCTAATTTCGTAATATAGATTCTTACGATTAAATGAAGATTTGAAGATATGAGACTCCTCCATGTTGAGGTTTTTCTGAATATCTTGCTGCACCTTCGGTGTTGCCGTTGCTGTGAGGGCAATAATCGGAAGTTTCTCATCAATGTCATCAATAATACCTCTGATTCTTCGGTACTCTGGTCGGAAATCGTGTCCCCACTCCGAAATACAGTGAGCTTCATCAACGGCTATGAACGACAATTTGGCTTTCTTCAAAAAAGTCAGGTTGTCTTCCTTTGTTAATGACTCTGGAGCAATGTAAAGCAATCGGCATTCTCCGCTCAACACATCATTTTTTACACGAGTCATTTCTGACTTATTGAGGGTTGAGTTTAAAAACTGAGCGTTGATACCAAATGCGGTCATTTGGTCAACTTGGTTTTTCATGAGAGCGATTAGCGGAGAAATCACAATAGCGGTGCCATCCAAAACCATCGCTGGTAATTGGTAACAAAGAGATTTGCCTGCCCCCGTTGGCATAATCACGAAGGTGTTATGACCACTAACAATATTATTGATAATGGCCTCTTGTTCGCCTCTAAAGGCATCAAAGCCAAAGATTTCTTTGAGTTTTTCTTTTAAGGTCTGTTGTATCGCTGCGTCTACCATAAATGCAATGTTGCTGTACGGAAAATTATAATAGGTAAGTAATTACGCTAAGTTAGTAAATTTTTTAAACTTCTATCTGAATTATTTTTGCACTGATTGGGCGTAATTAAGTTTTCTGTTTTGAACCAAATTTAATCAAATCTATTTACCAAACAAATATCTTTTCAGAGACTTTATTTTGCTCACTGACCAAACTTCAAGTACTTTTGTCGTCAAATCAAGGATTAATAAAGTGAATACGAAGTTAGAAAAAAAAATACAAAGCGTTGCTAAAAAAGTTTTGCAAGATGAAGCAGAGGCAATTCTTTCTTTGAAAAGTTATATTAACGAAGACTTTGAAGCCTGTGTCGAAACGATTCTTTACTCGAAAGGCAGATTAATTATAACTGGTATAGGAAAAAGTGCAATTATTGGACAAAAAATAGTTGCAACCATGAATTCGACGGGTACTCCAGCAATATTTATGCATGCTGCCGATGCCATTCATGGCGATTTGGGCATGATTCAAGCCGATGATATTGTACTTTGTATCTCGAAAAGTGGCGATACGCCCGAAATAAAAGTTTTAGTGCCTTTGCTAAAAAGATACCGCAATCAACTAATTGCGATGGTAAGTAATGTGGATTCGTATTTAGCAAAAAACGCTGATTTTGTGCTGAATGCCCACGTTGAGCGGGAGGCTTGTCCGCTCAATCTTGCCCCAACAACTTCTACAACTGTTGCTTTAGCCTTGGGCGATGCTCTGGCGATGTGCCTGCTCGAAGCCCGTGATTTTACGAGTCGAGATTTTGCAAAATATCATCCTGGTGGTAGTTTGGGTAAAAAATTGTATCTGAAAGTAAGAGATATTTTTCCGCATAATGAAGTACCGAAGGTTTCGGAAAATGCTGATATTCAGACCGTTATTTTGGAAATGACTTCAAAAAGACTCGGTGCTACGGCCGTTGTGGGTGATAATGATGGACTACTGGGAATCGTAACCGACGGAGACTTAAGAAGGATGTTGAATAAACAAAAGGATTTTTCAACATTACAAGCAAAAGACATCATGAATGCCACGCCAAAGGTGATTTCGCCCGAAGAATATGCCGTCAGTGCTTTGGCAATTATGCAAGATAAAAGCATCACACAGTTGGTAGTGGTAGAGGAGAAGAAACTATTGGGTTTTGTGCATTTACATGATTTGTTGAAAGAAGGGCTGGCATGATTTTTTTCGATGAAATAGTTGTTAAAAACATTCACATTAACTAAAAAATCAAAGAAAAAATGAAAACATTAGCAGCAATAGCACAAGAGTTTAAGGTACAAGAAAGCACCATTAGTCAGCTTTTAGAAGGTTTACACAGAAACGGTGGCCGACAAGTACAATTTAATATTGCCGAATTAGGTGGCATGGGTCAATGGCAAGCTGGAGGTATGGTAATGGTTGGCGATATGTTTAATAACGAACTGAAGGCTAAAGTTGATAAACTTTGTAGAGCTTTAGTTGAGTTACCAGTTGAGACCGAAAACGAAACTTTCGTGCCGATTCAATCAGCGGTTGGTTCAAAGCGATTTGCTTCTATTAAAGGAAGCCAAAATGGCATAAGTTATGCCTATTATCAAGCCGAAGATATTTTGGAAATTACTGATGAAAATGGTCTCAAAAAATACGATACCAAAGGATATTTACTCACAGGTGTGCAGCAATCACAAAGCAATGGTGCAAGAAAACTTAGCTTTTCGTACGCTGGTGGGAGTGTAGAGGTTGAGGATTTGAAAGAAGTAAGTATATAGTAGCTACATATTTATAAAGCCGTGATACGAAAATCGTATCACGGCTTTTTTTGTAAAATCCGCTGAAAAATATAGATACATTGATAATTTATGTATATTTTTCGCCAAATATATTTTCGCACAGTTACTCTTACCATTGTTCACATCAATCCTTTTGTTTTATGACTGAAAATTTACCTGACGAAACTCCTTTAGATGCTGCTGCTGACGACTCTCAATCTTCACAACCCATCAAAAACGACTCAAACACTAAACCCACACCTCCTGCCGAAAGTACAGCCGAAGAAACCCACGAGACAGTTGGTTCGGTAGTTGAGGCTATCAATCCAGAGCCAGTAGTGGCTGCAAAGCCAATCTTTCACGCTCCTTGGGCCTTATCGTTTTACGGTGAAGGTTCAAAGTATTTCGTGATTCGCCTTATCAATGCCATTTTGCAGGTTATTACCTTTAATTTCTATTATCCTTGGGCAAAAGCTGCCAAACTTGATTATCTATACGAACAAACCGAATTTGCGGGAAGTCGCTTTAAATTTCATGGTACAGGCAAGGAGATGTTTATCGGTTATCTGAAAATGCTGGCGATTATTATTGTCATTTACGGCAGTTTTTGGTTTGCAAAAGCCAATGAACAGATTGTATTAGGTACTTTACTATTGTATGGTGGTTTGATTGTGGTTTATCCTTTAGCAATTCATGGAACTGCTAAGTACCGCCTTTCGAGGAGTTCTTGGCGAGGTATTTTCTTTGGTTATCGTGGCGAATTGGGCGAATTATTTGCAAAATTCTTTATTGGTATTCTTGTTTCAGTATTTACACTTGGTATTTATTGGTCGTGGGTTGAAGTTGATTTACGAAAATATGTAACTAAGAATATTCGTTTTGGAAGTGTCGAGTTTGATTTTGTAGGAAAAGGGATAGACTTGTTTTTGATTAAGCTCAAATACATCATCTTTATATTTGCTGCTTTGATTTTTGGGCTATTAATCCTTTTCTTTTTAGGCTTTTTTGGTGCAGGAATGGTAAATATGATGAAACCCCAAGACCTTACTCCGTCGGTAGGATTAATCGTTTGGTTTGTATTCATTTACCTGTTTTTTATCGCAATAATGGGTTCAATTGCCTTGATGCGTCAGCGTGAAATATTTCAGTATTATGCTGATAATACATTTTTGTGGCAAAATGAGCAATGGCACGGCGTAAAACTACACATGTCGTTTATTGACCTTTTACAATTGAGTATCACAAATATGCTTTTGATATTGTTTACGTTGGGCATTGCTACGCCATTTGTCGAAATCCGAACTTTAAATTTTATAATGCCACGTTTAGAGATTGATGGCTCATTTGACCCTGATTCTCTGACCCAAACCGAAAGTGATTATCGTGATGCCATGGGCGAAGACGTTGGCGATTGGCTGGATATTGATTTGGCGTAAGCCCCCGCAATAATATTAGCGATTAAGGATTATATGATTTAAGATTGTGGATGAGTGTTTTTTATATCTAAAACTTAAAATTTTTAATCGCTAGTCTTCAATAAAATCCTTAATTCAACGACATTTTCTTAAACGGGAATAAAAAGTATATATGGATGCAATATATTATGATGGTAAAACCAGCCAGCCTTATGATGCTCAAGTGAGTGTTTTTGGTAATTCATTGACTATCAACTACGAAAATGGTCAGGTTGGATGGAATATTTCTCAAATTGATTATAGCTCGTTTACAGGAAAAGGTAAAACAATGCTGAAATATGGTGAGTTTCCGCACCAATATCTCGAATTTCCGATTGATTCGCCACTTTTTGCAGCTCTCGAAAACCATTTACCCAAACGTCGAGAAGGTTTTTGGGCATTCGCCAACGAATTGGCTGGTGCGGGTTTTCGAGGTGTGCTGATTACGATTGCTATCTTTGTGGCAATTACGGCAGGATTTTACTTTTTACTACTCCCCAAAATTGCTGAATATGCAGCTGCACAGATTCCGATGGAAGCCGAAGTAGAACTCGGAAAACAGTTTTACGATAGTTTTGTCGGAGGAATGGAAATTGATGAAGAACGCACCAAAGAGTTACAAGCATTTGCAAAGAAAATAGATTTTCAGACCGAATATCCACTCAAGTTTACGGTCGTAAAAGACAAACAAGTCAATGCTTTTGCTCTCCCAGGTGGAAATGTGGTTGTTTTTGATGCGATTTTGGAGAAAATGAAAACGCCCGAAGAATTAGCAGCTTTACTTTCGCACGAAGTAACACACGTAAAAGAAAGGCATTCGTTGAAAGGTCTGGCAAGAGGTTTAGCTGGCTCAATGGTCATATCGGTTGTGGTGGGTGATATGAATGCCATTGGTAATATTTTGGTGAGCCAGGCAAGTAATATTTATGAATTGGGTTTTACGAGAGATATGGAAAAAGAGGCTGATTTGGAAGGCCTCGAAATCATGTACCACAATAAACTCGACCCAAAAGGCATGATAAACCTTATGGAACGCCTACACGAAGAAGAAAAGAAATATGGTGTCGATAAGATGCCGTCTTATCTAAATTCGCATCCAATGACCAAAGAACGCATCGACTATATTTCAAAAGAATCAAAAGGACATTCAGGACAGAAAAATGCTGAGTTGGAAGAAATTTGGAAGAAAATTTCAGAAAAATGATTTAGGTTATGAAAAGAAGTTTTTCGTTGATAAGTATTCTACTCATAGTTTTAGTTTGGGGATGTGATAAAAAAGATAAAAACTATGATGATTTACTATTGAAAAACTACACGAAAGCAAAGTTTCCAGAATTAAAGCACGACAAAGTTGAATATTACATTTTTGATGATAAAGCGATGGAATTGGATAGTATGAGAAGGATTTCTAATTATGAATATTCTTTTATTGATACTTTGGGTAATTTATATAATGGCATAAAGCCAAGATATAAACTTATCCTTACAAAAGACGAAGTAAGTTTTTTAGAAAAAAGTTTACTCGTTTATACTCCCAAAAAAGTTGCGAAAGACATCACTAATGTTGCATTCGATTGTGTGATTTTTTACAGAGATGTATTGGTTTGGAAAGATAAAAATAATAAACCTATTGCTGCTTTTGAAATGTGTTTTACCTGTGGTGAATATAATTTTTACCCAAGAATTTCAGATGAATCAAGAATTATTACCCAAGAGAAGACGCACTTAGGGAGTTTCTTTTATAGAGCAGGTAAAGCATTAGGAGAAGACCCAGACGAAGAAATGGCAAAAAGCTTTTTTACTACTCCAAAAGATTTGCTTGAAAGATAGTTGACTGAAAATTGTATTAAAAAGTCTAAAATGTGGCACACCTGTCTATATCGCTAATTACAGGTGTGCCACATTTATTTTTCATTTCCCTTAAAAACTCAAACAGCCTCTTTACGCTCTTTAAAAACAGGTAGTATTTCCATGATATTACTTTGGCGGTGCTGCAAACCCCACTCAATCATAGCTTCTAATACACTATTTAATTGCTTACCTGAGTCTGTCAATTCGTATTCAACCGTTACGGGCGTAGTGTTGTACACACTTCTGCTGATGATTCCATTGGCTTCTAAGTCTTTTAACTCTTGAGAAAGCATTCGGGGGGTTATTTTACTTATTTCTCGCTCAATTTCTTTAAAACGTTTTTTTCCAAATAGCAATGCCCCAATAATCGGCATTTTCCACTTTCCTTGAAAGGCATTAAGTGTATCTTGAATGGCCAATACATACGATGTTGGACATTTTTTTACATTTTCTAAACTTTTTAATACTTCCATCTTATTGATAATCAAGTTGCTATACTTTATGATACTGATATACAAAAGTATATTGATATACTTTCAATAGCAAAGTTAGCATACATTTGTGCATCGAAAACAAATTATTAATAAAAATATTTTAAGACAATGATTTTAGTAACAGGTGCAACAGGACAATTAGGTGGTATAGTAGTTGAAAATTTATTGAAAAATACACCCGCTAACGAGATTGCGGTTTTGGTAAGAGATGAAAATAAAGCAGCTGACTTGAAAGCAAAAGGAGTAGAAATTAGAGTAGGAAGTTACTTCGACGAGGCTTCCTTGAAAACGGCATTGCAAGGCATTGATAAGCTATTGTTGATTTCATCGAATGATTTTAATGACCGTATCGGCCAACACAAAAATGTAATTGATGCCGCTAAAAATGCAGGTGTAAAGCATATTTTCTATACTGGCGTAACGATGAAAGACATTGAAACTTCACCATTGAAACCACTTTTAGCTGACCATTACCAAACCGAAGATTATATCAAAGCAAGTGGTTTGACTTATACTTTCTTGCAAAATAGTCTTTATTTTGAAGTCGTTCCGATGTTTGTTGGGGCGGGTGTACTTGAAACAGGCATTTTCTTTCCAGCGGGCGAGGGTAAAGTAGCTTTTGCTGCACGCCAAGATTTGGGCGAAGCTACTGCTACAATTCTAAGTACCGAAGGACATGAAAATAAAACGTATAACTTGACGGGTTCGGAGGCTTACTCTTTTGCTGACATAGCTGCTGAACTATCGGCATTGACAGGAAAAACGGTGGCTTATACAAGCCCAGAACCAGCCGCTTTTGAAGGAATGTTGAAACAATTTGGCTTGCCTGAAGAAATCGTTGTGATGTCGGTATTGTTTGCCGCAGCTATGAAAAACAATGACTTTAGTTCGCCAAGTACTACTTTAGAGCAGTTTCTGGGGCGTAAAACAACGGATTTAAAAGCCTTCTTACACGCTACTTATGCCGTTTAATTTGGCTTGAATATTGTAGTTTCGCTTGAAAACTATTACATTTATCATAAACCTTGTGGGTTGCCGAAACCCGCAAGGTTTTAGGGCTTAAATCAGAAACCAATGGAACGTAAAGAATTTCTCCAATCACTTTTAGCTTTTTCTACCGTGGGAACATTGAGCAGTTTTAAAAATTTTACCGATACCCTTCCGACCCAAAGTAAACGAATGCCAGTTTTGTTTACTTCGCATGGCAGTCCGATGGATATTCCACTTTCAAAAGATGAGCGTCCGTTTTGGAATGCTCTTTATCATTTAGGGACAGATTTACAGAAAAAATATGAAGTAAAAGCCGCTTTGGTGGTTTCGGCTCACTGGTGTTCTCGTGGCACTTTCGTGAATATTTCACCCGAACAAAAGCAGATTTATGATTATTATGGTTTTCCGAAGCATTATTACGACCCAAAATATCAGGCAAAAGGTGCTCCAGAAATAGCCAAAGAAGTAACCAAAATTATTCCAACAATCAATGAAACCACCGAATGGGGACTCGACCACGGTGCATGGCCAATGCTCATGCACTTGTTTCCTGAGGCCAATATTCCTGTTTTTCAGATGAGTATTAGCTATTATGAGTCGCCGCAGTATCATTATGAATTGGGGAAACAACTCAAGTCATTGCGTGAAAAAGGTGTTTTGATTATCGGAAGTGGCTCGTTGATTCATAACTTACAAATTATTGGTCAGAAAATGCGTACGGGCGATATGACCCCGTTTGGTTGGGAACCCGAATACGATGCTTGGATAAAGAAACAAATTGATGACCGAAATGTGGCGAATGTAATCAACTACGAAACAAGCCATAAACTTGGAAAAACGGCTGCTCCAACGCCTGACCATTTTGTGCCAGTTTTGTACAGTTTAGGATTGATGGATACAAAAGACGAACTCAATTATTTCTACGAAGGAAAACCAAACCTACCAGCTTTCAGCGAGCGAAGTTTTATTTTTAGTTGATTTTCTTAGGTAATTTATAAAAGAAAGAGCTGCATTCACTTACAAATGAATGCAGCTCTTTTGTTATTATTGACCGTTTTTAATCAAGCACTGGTTCAGCTACTTTTTTTACCTTTTTCTTACCATTGGTCAATCTTAAAACTCGATTTTTCAACGATTCGATAATCATATACATCGAAGGCACTAAGAATAAAGTTAGGAAAAGCGAGCTTGTCAGACCTCCGATAATTACCCAAGCCATACCGTTTTTCACTTCTGCACCTGAGCCAGATGCCAAAGCGATTGGCAACATACCCGCAATCATGGCGATGGTTGTCATCAAGATTGGGCGTAAACGCTCTTTTCCTGCTTCAACAAGTGCCTCGGCCACTGACATTCCTTGTTCTTTCAAGTGATTGGTAAAGTCAACGATAAGGATACCGTTTTTAGCCACCAAACCTAAGAGCATAATCAAACCAACGATGGCAAAAATTGTGAGCGATTCCATCGTAAGAGCCAAGGCCAATAAAGCACCAATCAACGCAACTGGAATTGAGAAAAGTACCACAAACGGATAAACCACACTTTCGTAAAGAGCTACCATGATGAGGTAAACCAACAAAATACCCAACCCGAAAGCCAATCCTAAGCTACCGAAAGCATCTTTTTGGCGTTGTGCTTCTCCTTGATATTCAATCACGATTCCTTCTGGTACTTTGAGTTTGGCTACTTCTTTCTGAATATCAGCCACAACCGTACCTGTTGCACGCCCAACTGTTGAGGCAGTAACTTTGATTGAGTTCATGCGGTCAGAACGCTCCAAAATTGCTTGTCCAACAATTTCGCTTACATCCGCAATATCTTTCAATTTTACGATTGCTCCACGGCTTGTGCGAAGTGTCAATTCTCTGATATTTTCAATTGAACGTTTGTCTGATTTTTCGAGTGAGATATTGATTGGATATTCTTCCCCTGCTTGTTTGAATTTCGATTGGTCGTTTCCTCTGAAAGCCAACTGAATTGCTCCACCCACTTCTGGTACACTCAAACCTGCCTGCGAAATTTTCTCACGATTTAACTGAATTGAAATTTCAGTTTTTGGACTTTTCGTACTAAACTCTACGTAATCTGTTCCAGCAGTTTTTTTCACAACTTCTTTTATATCCTTGGCTACGGTCTTGATTTTATCCATATCCACACCTTTGATGGCAATCTGAATCGGAGCTTCGCTACCACCTGTGATACTAACGGGGCGAATAACCACTTTTACACCTGGAATTTTGGTTACCTCGTTTCTAATCATACTCCCAAAAGCATCGGTCGAAAGCTTACGTTTTTGTTTATCAACGAGTGTTACCGAAATTTCTGAGATATTTGAATTAGAACTTCCCGAACCCATTGCCCCAGTTTGTGTACCGATATTAGCAAAAACTTTCTCAACTTCTGGTTTCTGAAGTAGTAATTCTTCTACCTTTTTAGTCATGAGGTTGGTTTGTGCTAATGGCGTTTGTGGCGACATTTCGAGCTGAATCGCAAACTCACCACGGTCGCCCGAGCCAGCAAAAGCCGTTCCGATAAAACCTGCTGGTAGTAAAGAAACCGAGCCAACAAATAGGGCTAAGATTACTATCAAAACCCAACGTTTATGATTCAATGCCCAGCTAAGAGCTTTACCGTAATCATTTTGTAAACCAACCAAGAAACGCTCAAAAGCAAGATTGATTCTGCCCCAAAGGCTGTTTTTGCTCAAAACCTCAACTTTTCCCCATCTTGAAGCCAAAAGTGGCGTAAGCGTAAACGAAACCAATAAACTCATGAGTGTAGAGAAAACTACCACCAATGAGAATTCACGCAAGATATTTCCAATCAAACCACCACTCATTGATAGAGGTAAGAACACCACCACGTCAACCAATGTAATGGCAAGAGCAGTAAAACCAATTTCCTGACGACCCTCGATAGCTGCTTGTACTTTATTTCTGCCCATTTCGAGGTAGCGATAGATATTTTCTAAAACCACGATACTATCATCAACCAAAATACCTACCACCAATGAAAGTCCCATGAGGGTCATGAGGTTGAGCGAAAAACCAAAGACATACATCAAGATAAAAGTTGGAATCATGGCCGAAGGGATGGCCACCAACACAAACATGGAGCTACGGAAACTATGCAAAAAGAATAACATCACGGCCGCCACAATGATAATTGCTAAGAATAAATCATGCACAACGGCATCGGCCGAAGCGAGCGTATAAATTGATTGGTCGGCCGCAATATCGTAGTTAAAGCCTTTAGAAGCATAAGCTGTTTTAATCTTCGTTAAGGTCTCTTTTGTAGATTTACTCACATCTACGGCATTGGCGTCGGCTTGTTTTACGATTTCTATACCAATACCTGCCTGACCGTTATTTCGGTTGAGCGTTTTGGCTTCGGTTTGTCCGTCGGTGATGATGGCGAGGTCTTTCAATAAAACTCGGCTACCATCCACATTTTGACGAATGATTAGATTACGTAATTCATCAACTTTGACTAATTTGGCGTCAAGTCTAATTGAAACACGGTTGTTTTCGCTCAAAACACTACCCGCTGGAAACGAGCTATTGCTATTGGCAATCATTTGATTGACCTGTGCCGATGAAATATTGTAGGCTTGTAGCTTCGTATTATCTAAATTTACTTGAATTTCACGCTCACTTCCACCGATGAGTCTAACCGTACCTACACCCGCCACGTTTGATAAAACAGGCTTAATTTTTTGGTCGATTAAGTCGTATAATTCTGGCTCCGACATATTGGCCGAAGCACTAATACGAAGTACGGGAATCTCGTCAGTATTGAAGCGATTCACTACTGGGTCGTCGGCGTCATCAGGCAAGGTTGACTTGATTTGGTTGATTTTACGTTCGGCATCTCGTTGGGCATCAAGTGTATTAATGCCAGATTTGAGTTGAACCGTTACGATTGAAACTCCTTCTGATGAAATCGAAGAGATTTTATCAATTCCTTCGATGGCTGAAATGGCTTCTTCGATAGGTTTTGTTACTACATTCTGAATCTCGTCAGAAGATGCACCACGATAAACGGTTTGTACCATAATTACGTTGGCTTCAAACTTAGGCAATAAATTATAGTTTAATTGCTTATAGCTTATGAAACCAAACAAAATCAAGGTCACAAAAAACACCGTAATCAGCAACGGGCGTTTGATTGATATTTCGGTTATTGACATTGTTTTAATATTTTTTTAGTAATCAGTAACTAATTACTTATTTGATGTTTTAATAATACTGCTGCCGTCGGTCAAGTTGATTTGGCCGCTTGTTACAACTTCTTCACCAGCTTGTAGGCCAGCTATCACTTCGATGTTTTCACCGATTTCACGCCCAACCGTAATTTTCTGAATCACGGCTGTGTTATTTTTCACTACATATACATACGGGTTCTTGATGCCTTCAACCAAAGCGAGTTTTGGTATTTGTAAAACCTTGGCTTTTCCACCTAAATCAAAACCTACCATCACGTATGTTCCTGCACGTAAAGCATTGGTATTCAATTGCAATTCTACTTTGTAATTATGGTTTTCATCGCCTTTTGGAGAGATAAATTTCACGATTCCTGTGAATGCTTTGCTTGGAAAAATATCAGTTGTAATGCTTGCAGCCTGACCCAAACGAAGTTGATAAACATCTTTTTCGTTGACAAAAACAACGGCTTTCAAATGCACATCATCAACTACGGTGGCAATTACTGTTCCTGGGCTTACAAATTCACCTGCCATCAATTTGCGAGAAGTAACGATGCCACTAATTGGCGAAACAATGTTTCCATCAGCAATTTGTTGCTTTACTTGTTCCATCTGCAAACGAAGATTTTCAATATCGTATTTGCCATTGACTACGCTTAGTTCAGTTCCTGCATTGCCTTTCAATAAATCTTCGTTGCGTTGTAAATCTCTTTCGAGTTTGCTCAATGTGAGTTCGTTAGCTTTCAAATTCAAAACTTTTAATCTTGAATCAAGGCTGCCGATTACTTGTCCTTTGGCAACTCTCGACCCAACTTCGATAGAAAGTTTTTCGATTTTTCCTTGTACGCCGATGGCAATTGTGGCTTCGTTGTTTAGCTCCAAATTGGCTGGTAAAACCACTTTTCCATCGTATTCTTTAAATTCTGCGGCCGTTGTAGCCACTGCAATTGGCATTTTTGAACGATCAACAACTACTTTGTTTGCTTCGATTTTCTTCTTGTTTTTGGCAAGTGTGAATGTAATGAAGCCAATCAGTGCTACGAGTGATATGGTGAGAATGAGCGACTTTTTCATTGATATATTTTATTAAAATTGATTAATGTAGTTTTTAAGATTTCCTTTAGATTTTTCGTATTCGAGCCTTGTTCCTAAGAAATTGATGAGTGAGTTTACGTAATTGCTTTGGGCTTCTTTATAAGAATAATCGGCGTTGAGTAAGTCAGAGAGCATCGAAACTCCTTTTTGGTATTCTACACTGCTACTTTCAAAAACTTCTTTGGCAAATGTTAGATTTTCTTTGTTAATTTTTAGGTCAGTTTGTGCTTTTAGTAGAAGGGAGGCTGAATTTTGAAATGCTAAGTTCATGTTCTCAGTACTTAGTTTCAGATTTGTACGGGCATTCAGTAAGCTAATTTCACTTTGTTTGAGTTGGCTATTTTTGCGATAACCGCTAAAAATCGGTACGTTTACTTTCAAACCAATTGATGAAAAATCAATCCAATTCGTAAATGATTTACCAAAATCGTTACCAAAACTCATCACACCATAGCGACCGTACATCGAAACCGTTGGCATAAAAGCCGCTTGTTTGCGTTTCACGTCAAGCTCTTGTAAAAGGATGTTATTGCTCTGAATTTTATAATCTAAAATATCATTCACATCGAGCGAATTGTCTCTTTCGAGTTGCGTAATACCCTCATAATTAATGTTTTCTAAAACACTTATATCCTCGTTGAGCGACATTCCAATCACATTTTTCAAGCGATTCAAAGCCACAGCTTTATTGGCTTGAATAATTGATTTTTGTGAAAGAATGTTATTCAAGGTCGATTTCGTGCGGTCATATTCGGTTTTCTTGATTACGCCTTTATCGAGTCTTAGTTTTAAAATATCGAGCAATTCACGGTATTTTTTCTCGTTTTCAAGCGTGATTTTCTCTTGTTCTACATAAACCAACACTTGGAAGTAAGCACTTGCTGTATTGTAAATCAGATTATCCTGCGTTTGTTCTTTCCTCAAAGCCGCCAACTGATTATTGGGTTCGGCTGCTTTTAAGCCCAACAACATTGATTTATCATAAATCACTTGGTCGAGTTGGGCGGTTGCGTTGGTATTATACTGATTACCGAATTGTACACGAATCTCGTTCGGACTAAATGCCCCCGCTGGAATCACCGAAACTTGACGTTTGAGGTTGTCATCGAATGTAATATTGGTATTTATCTGTGGTAAATAACCCGACAGTGCTTCTTTTTCCTTTTCTTTGGCTGCCAAAATATCATTATTGGCGATGGTATTGCTTAAATGATTTTTAAGTGCAAAATCAACACAGCTTTTTAGCGAAAAAGACGTAGTTGCCTGTTGCCCAAAAGTTGTAATGGTACTGACTTGCAAAATCACATAAACCCAAAAACTTGTTTTTTTCATGTGTTATCTAAATTGAATTATTCTTATAAAAAGTTGATTTTAATATAGTTGATTTGTCAACTATTTGGGCGAAAAATTACCTTTCGGCGTTTTCTTTTAGTTTTGTTAATACTTGTTTGAAAACCAATATTTCGGCATCCGAAATACCTTTGAGTATCGAATCGCTCAGTTTATCTAAAATCGTTTTACATTCATCGAACTTTCTGCTGCCAAGCTCAGTAAGTATAATGTATTTTTTACGACGGTCACTGGCATCATTGATGCGTTGTACTAAACCTTTTGTCTCCATTTGGTCGATATGACGCATAATACCTGACTTATCAAGTTGTAAGGTTTCGGCTAATTCGGTTTGTATAGAGTCTTCTTTTGAAGAAATAATCTTCAGTAAATGAAACTGCTCAGGCGAAAGCTCCAACCCGCCTTGTTCAAAAGCTAAGGCAGTGGCTTTGTGCAAAGCCCTAATCGTGCTTGCAAATGTAAACTGAAGAGAATCTTTGTCTAATTCCATAAACGTTGATATTGATATAGTTGATTAGTCAACTATTTGTGTTTCAAAAAAGTTTCATAGATTGTATTTTTTTTTGAAATATTTTGAAGACACGGCATGACCGCTTTAAAAGTAAGAAGCTTGAACTATAAATCAACTCAAAATTTCTTCATTACCTTCACCAGCATTTTTGCAATAACGGCATTTCCTTTATCGGCAGGGTGCAGGCCATCATAAGTCATATTGATTGACTCAGTAGGGTAGGGGTATTCGTCTTTTTCGGGATTGAAAGGAACACCAACATAATCTGGATATTTAAAATTTTTGTATTCGCCAGTTTTTGGGTCTTTCAGTCGCTTGAAGTTGACCATGTTTTTTTGTGTAATCCCACTTTTATTGAAAAGGTCAATCACAGGAATGTTTTCGATTTTCGCAATATTGACCACTGCTTCAGCAAATTGTGCTAAATTCTGCTCATTTTTAGGTTTATAAGAGCCGTAAGCATTGTTTTTGGCGTTGGCGATATACACAAAATCGCCACGCTGGAGAGGCGTAATCAAGATAATTTTGGCATTCGGATTCAAACTTTTTAGTTTATCAACGATAATTCTGAATGAACCATGAACCGTATTATTGCCCGTATTATTTTGATAATCTTCAATTTTGCCCAACGGGCGGCCTCGCCACCAATCGTTTGTGCCGAGAAACACCGAATAAACATCGGCCGAAACCAAGCCAAGTTCATTGATTTTTTCGGCAATTCCGCCCGAAGTCCAGCCATTATGTCCTTGATTGATACATTTGATGTGCGGGAGTTTCTCCGTAACCCTTGTCATGTAGCCTTTTGCTACTCGGTTTCCCGTTTGTTCGGGGTGGTCGTTGAGATACGTAATCGAGTCGCCGATAGCTACCCAAGTAATTTCTTTGGGTTTGAAAGATAAAAAGCCGACAAGAATCAGGCTAAGAAATAATACTTTTTTCATTTTCGGTTGAATAGTTTTACAAAACAAAGCTATTCAGAAAACTAAAAAAAGATATGAAATAAGGCGAAATTATTTCTTCCCTCCATTTTCAACTTCTTCGACCCTAAAAGCCACCATTTGTTTGATTAGCTCAAAAGGCATCGGCTGACTCAGCGGAAATTGGATAGAACCTTTTCCGACTTTATATTTTGATAATGCTTCTTGGAAAGCCACATTGCCCGACGGCAGAGCATAAAAACCAATATGATTTTTGAAAGCTGCAAAATAAACCAACACTTTTCCTTGCTTAAAAGCTGGCATATTATAACTGATTGTTTCTTGAGCTTTGGGTGCAGCTTTTTTGATACAACTACGAATTTGGTTCAGAATTTCGCCTACTTCTGGGCTAAAATCAGCAATATATTGGTCAATGTTCTGATAGGTTTTCTTTTCCATCTTTTGGTGTTTCGTTTTTACAAATTTATAGTAAATATCAGTATTTACGATTGTGTAAAAACGACTATTTGAGGGGGAGTTTGCGACAGATTTATTTACTAATTCTTTTGTAATGTAATTGTACAAGTCCTTTGTCAAAAGATTGGCTTGATATTAGTTCTAATGCTGTTTCGGGGCGATTATCTTGGAAAAGTTTTGTGCCTGCTCCGACCAAAATCGGAATAACAGAGATAATAAATTCATCAATCAGGTTTGCTTTCAACAATTCATTGACTATTTCTGCACCGCCATCTACAAAAATATCTTTTCCTTCGCCAGATCTCAGTTGTCTGATTAGTGTTTCGAGGTTTTCTGTATAAAAATGGGTATTTCCGATACTGGGGCGAACGGTGCGAGTAATAATAAATGCTTGTTTATCGGCGTGCGGAAATTCCGAAACTTGAGTCATTACCCAATCATAAGTTTTTCGACCCATAATTACTGTATCGACCGACTCTACAAACTTGAAGTAGCCATAGTCTTCACCTTCTTGCTCAACGATTGATAAAAATCCCAAATCATCGTTGGGCTTGGCAATGTATCCATCAAGACTTGTGGCAATGTATAAAATTACTTTTCGGTTCATCGAAAACTTAACTATTTCTTGATTTTATTTCTTTTTGGATAGCATTTAGGCTCATAATATTGACGATTAGCATCGGCAAAAGGGCAGTTGGTACTAAAGTCATCATACTAAAACCTTGTCGGATTGCGAGAAATATAACCGCAAACATTAATACCATAAGTACACCAGTGAAAATTGATGTTGCTTTCTTGAGGTTTTTGACCTTAGTATTGAGTTCGTCGAGTGAGAGTTTTGAATAAGGATTTTCTTTCATAAGTGTTTAGAGTTTATTTAGACTTTAGCAAATGTAGTAAAAAATACCACGTCAAATAACTTCAATAGAGTCGTAAATTCATATTTAACCCATTTTTTTGTGAAGTATTTCGTACTTTTGTACTTCATTTCGAATCAAATAAAAATATAAGTACGAAATATCGTATGAGAAAGAAAATTGAAATTCTGTCACCAGCCAAAAACCTGATTCAAGGTATGGCCGCTATCAATGCTGGGGCAGATGCTGTATATATTGGAGCTCCGCAGTTTGGAGCCAGAACCAACGCCACCAATTCGGTCGAGGATATTGCCGAAATGGTGCGTTATGCTCACTTATTCAAGGCACAGGTTTTTGTGGTTATCAATACAATTTTGTACGATGATGAACTGAATCAATGCAAAAAACTGATTCATGAACTCTACGACATTGGCGTTGATGCCCTCATTGTGCAAGACATGGCCATTATGGAAATGGACTTGCCGCCAATTGTGATTCATGCCAGTACGCAAGCCAACAACCGTGACCCAAAACACGTCAAGTTTTTGGCCGATGCGGGCATGAAACGTGCAGTTTTGGCTCGTGAGTTAAACCTCGACCAAGTGCGTGAAATTAGCGAAGCGACCGATATTGAACTCGAATTCTTTGTTTCTGGGGCATTGTGTGTGTCGTTTAGTGGAAACTGCTACATGAGTATTGCAGGCGGCGAGCGTAGTGCCAATCGTGGTTCGTGTGCCCAAAACTGCCGTTTACCTTATCAATTGATTGACGGAACTGGCAAAACGCTCATTGCTAACAGTCACTTATTGTCAATCAAAGACTTAGATTTGAGCGACCAACTTCCTAATCTTATTGAGGCGGGAGTGTGTTCGTTCAAAATCGAAGGACGTTTGAAAGATATTGTTTATGTGAAAAATAATACTTCGTTTTTGAGAAAGAAATTAGATTCTTTCTTGGAAGCTAATGCCGAAAAATACCAAAAAGCTTCGTCGGGTAGAACTTTCTATAATTTTGAGCCAGAAATGGACCGAAGTTTTAACCGTGGCTATACCGATTATTTTGTGAATAAACGCAAAGAAAAAATCGGAAACTGGGAGAGTCCAAAGTCGCAAGGGCAGTATATCGGAAAAGTGCTTGAAATAAAAGCCAATGGTTATATTATTGAAAATTACGAAAAGCTAAACAATGGCGATGGACTTTATTTCATCAATGCTGATGGCGAAGCCGATGGAGCTCAAATCAATATCATTTTTAATAATATTGTTATTCCAAATACCTTCAAGCCACTACCAATTGGTACACTAATCTACCGAAACTCTGATGCAGAATTCAACAAGATGGTTGAAAAAGAAAACAGTGCAGTCAGAAAAATTGGGGTGAAACTATACTTTACCGAAACAGCCGACGGCTTCGAGCTAAAAGCCATCGACGAAGACGGACACCAAAATACGGTGAGTATGCAAGCCGAAAAAGTGCTGGCAAACTCCGCTGAATCGGTGATTCCGAATATCAAGAAAAACTTAGCTAAGACAGGAAATACACCATTTATTGTAGATGATATTGAGGTAGAGTTTTCGGGGAATTGGTTTTTACCAATCTCGAAAGTAAACGAAATCAGAAGAGTGGTTTTGGAGCAACTCGTGGATATTCGTGTGAAAGAATACCACCGAGAAACTTTCCAGATTCAGAAAACCGATCACCCGTATCCAGTACAAAAATTAGATTATACTTACAACGTATCGAACAAATTGGCAAGAGCCTTTTATAAACGACACGGCGTAACGGAAATCGAAAAAGCATTTGAACTACAATGGGATCCAGGGAAAGCACGAGTAATGACCACCAAGTATTGCGTGAAATATGAATTGGGTAAATGTGCGAGATTCCAACGTGAAACAATGGGCGAGAAATTGGTAGAGCCACTCACCCTCAAACACGGCGAAAACGAATACAAATTGAAGTTCAATTGCAAGCCTTGCGAAATGGAAATTTGGGAAAAAGATGCCGAATTAGAATTTGAAGATGAAGACGAGCAATTGGGCTGGTTTAGTAAATAATTGTGTAATTCAATAGAAAAACCGTCTGATAATTGCTGTCAGACGGTTTTTTTATAGGACAGCTATCCAAAATTTAGTTAATAATTTCCCCTGTATTTTTGGCTAAAGCGTCTTTCCATCGAGCAATTTCTTCGGGTGTTTGCCTTACCCAATCGGTTACTTCTCCAACAATTTTTATCGGTGCTGCACTTCTATAAGAGCGAGTTGGGTTTCCAGGAAATTTTTTATCAGTAACATTTGGGTCATTTTCAAAATCTCCCATCGGCTCAACGATATAGACACGCTGTGGACCATCGCCAGCGGCTAATGCGGCGGCAAGTCCTGCTCCATTGGGTAGGGCTGTGAAATAAATATGATTCATGATGATTTCGGGTTTATAATTTGACCGAAACCCCGCAGTGAGTAAATCGCCTACTTGTAAATCAGCTTTTGTGCCGTGATAGAATGGGCCGCTGTCTAACGTATTTGTAGTCATGTGTTTTTGGCTTTTAGGTTTTTTAGTTTGGTGTAAAGGATATTTAATTCATTATTATCTTTCCATCCTTCACATTCCATCATAGCAATAATAAGATAATTTACTGCTTCTTCAATACTATTGGTTTGCCCTTTTACAATAGCATTTTGCCACGGACTTTTCATTTTTGACATTTTGTATTCTATCTGAATTGTTGCATCCTCATTGGCATAAATAGCAACAAACCATCCGTCTTCCCAATTATCAGTTGCTTGAATTAAAAGTATGTCATGTGATGTTGTTCCGTAGAGCATTGTATTAATAAAGAGTTGATTAACCAATGAGATAAAAGAAAGCATTACTTTACCTGTGTCTTGTTGAATCGTATTCTTTTGATTCTCAATTAATTCCCTGTAAAACTCTTCAAGTGTTTTACTTTTTTGGTCTGAACTCCTAATTAAAGGCATAATAAGTATTGATTATTTTCAAATATACACAAATCGTAATAGTAGTATCTAAACGTGAAACAAAAAAACTGAGCGATTCCACGTAGGTAATAGCTCAGTTAAGTTTTACTTCTTCATTATTGTGGTGTTTTAATTGTTGACAGGTTTCTCGGTGAAAGCCATCAATGTTTTTCCATCGTAGCGGTAAAGACCAACTTCACGAGTACCTATCCAAATATTATTATCTTTATCTACAAAAAGACTTTCCACTGAGCTATTACTCATTTTTTCGGTCGAAAACGCTCTGAATTTCTTACCGTCGTAAATACTTATACAGCCTTCTTTTAGACCATTAGCATCTTTTCGGCTACCTCCAATCCAGAGGTTTCCTTCTTTATCGACGGCCATTGCTCGGATGATATTATCGCAGAAACCATCTTTATTAGTAAAGCGTTTAATCGTTTTACCATCATACTGACTTATGCTATAGAGGTGTGGGTGAAAAATCCAAAATACCCCATTCTTATCTTCCAGAACCGCATTTGCAGTGCTAAAAATGCTTTTATCTTCAATGATTTCTTTATAGCTTTTGGTGATTAAATCTTCATTTGGAGACGAATTTTTATCTTCTAAAATTGGGAATTTTTTAAAAGTTTTGCCATCGTAGCGGTACTGTCCAAACCAAATATTGCCTGATTTTTCTTGATAAATATTAAAAATTGCCACATGATGGAATCCATCGCTGGAAAGTGGACCTTCGTTTTGCAAAAAATGATTAAACGTTTTTCCGTTGTATTGAAATACACCTTCATCTTGCGTTCCGAACCAAATATTGCCCATTTTATCTTGAAGCATACTTAGCACGGTTTTGTTTTGTGGAGGTAAACACCCCTTCTGTGGAGCAGCTTGGCGGAAAAATGGACTCATAATTGGCGTTCGAGTCCACGGAAGAGCAAAATCTGTAAATTTCTTTCCATCGAATCGGCAAACACCATCTTTTGTTCCAACCCAAATATTTCCTTTAAAATCTTCCATTATACATTGCACAATATTGCTATTAAGGCCGTCTTTCATCGTAAAATTTACGAAACCTTTGCCATCATAGCGATACACACCTGCTCCCGATGTAGCAAACCACATATTGCCCGATTTATCTTGCAAGCTGCTTCTAATAAATGCGTATTGATTCGTACCTGACGGAATGATAAGTTTTGGATGAGATACCTGATTTTGGGCGTTACTATGGCAGCCTTGTAGCCACAATAAAGCAAACAATAGTGAATAGATTTTCATAATTTTAGTATTTATAATTTTTGATGTTTTTGTTTGTTTTAGGGTATATTGAGTTAGAATATAAATCTAATTGTCAATTTTAAAACAATTATATGGTTGATTATAAGTATATTACGTATTACTGCGAACTTGTCGACCATTAACAATTGACTATTTATTTTTACCAAGGTCCATTCTTCTTAACTTGATAAAAGTGAGAACCATCAAACCGATAAAGCCCTTGCCCAGTACCCCACCACATATTGCCTGCTTTATCTTGAAACATGCTTTGTACACAGCAATTCAGACCGTCAACAGGCGTAAAAACGGTAAATGCTTTCGGATTTGGTAGTGGAATAGAAGGGTCGAGTCTGGTGGTACTGCCTCGTGCCGTAATCCAAATAATGCCTGATTCTTCGATGTAGATTCCCCAAAATTCAGTGCCGCCTAATCCATCTTTAGCGGTGTATTCGGTCAGCGTTTTCCCATCATATTTACTTATGCCGTTTTTCATTGTAAACCACATATTTCCAGCTTTATCTTGTGCTAAGCCGCCTGCATAATTCCCTCCCAAAGCAACTTTTTCGGCAATATTGGTAATCATTTTTCCATCAAAACGAAAGACACCATTTTCGGAAGTGGCAAACCATAAGTTTCCACTTTTATCTTCCATAATACCCGCAATATTAAGTGTTCCCAATTCCTTGAATAATGAAAAACTCTTTCGACCTTCACTGTCTGCTACGGGGTCATATCGGTAAACTCCTCCGTGCGTACCCACCCAAATATTACCCGATTTATCAACCAAAATGCCTTTTCGAGTAATATCTACATGGTTCAGACCATCTTTTTGATTATAATTTTTGAAGGTTTTTCCGTCATATTTATAAACGCCTTGGTCAGTTCCAAACCACATATTTTCGTCATTGTCTTCATTGATAGCATAGACGGTCTGATTATAAAAACCTTCTGGATTAGAAAAATACCTCAAGGTTTCTACATCGTATTTTACTACACCATCACCAATTGTTCCAAACCATAAATTATCTTTTGAATCTTGAAAAATACTTCTGATATATTGACTAACCAAAGTAGTATCAAAATCGGGAGCTAAAGCAACTGGCTTGAAGCTTCTGATTATTTTAGGAATTGGTTTGGAAGCATTTGTTTTTACTTGCCCATTGCAGGAAGTGCAAAAAACTACCACCATAAACAAAACATATATGTTTATGTATTTCATCATTTCTTTCATTAGCAACCACCTCTGCGAGGTGGACGGTTATAAATTAATTTACCATCTCGTTCAACATAGTCGCCTGAAACGATTGGATAGGTGTACTTAGGTGCGTGCGATACGTTATGGCTTTTTAAAAGTATTTTGTCGTTTACTTTCAGGCTATGCAATTGCTGAAATTCATCAGACTTTAGCGGGCCAAAACTAAGTATAAAATCTTCACCATTAATATTTGCCATCACTCCGAAACCTACTCTTGAGCCAGCAGGAAGCGAAAGAGAGCTTATAATTGCCTCCATATTACTATTACCTCTTATTGCCTTCATGATTTTAGCTTCACTGGCATACACTTTTTTACCTGCGGCCGAGGCTTCCCATTTTTTGTACATTACACCATCAGGCGAAGCTTCCCATTGTTTCCTTGCAGCTTTCATTTCAGCAGTAGTGAGTTTTTTTCTGGGAGAGACTTTAGGCGTTTCTTTTTTAATTTCACGATTCGCAAATACCAGTCCACCCACCACAATCAGTGGTAAGATGAGCGTAAAAATGAGTTTTTTCATAATTTTTGTATGTTTAGCTAATAGTAACTGATGTTCTGCAATAACTGCTAACTCTCAGATTTTTGACAAATCTACTGGCTTGAAAGCAGAAAATTGCTAAAAGCCTTGTAAATAGACTGTAAACGACTTGTAAAATGATTGTAAAAGCGATTATTTGTGGCGTAGATTCTTTATTTTTGTCTTTATGAAGTCAAAGATTTTACCTTTTTTCATCGTAAGCTGTTTGCTTTTCACGATAGTTTCGTTTGTGGCAGAGAAATCGGATAAGAGCGATTTTGAGTCTGCAAAGGAAGTAATCATCATGCGAGAAATTGCCAACCGAGTATTACGTTACACAGGCGATACCACTTCAACGGTGTTGCCTATCAATCGTTTGGCCGATAATGAGTTTGAAATTCCGTTTGAAAGTGGATTTACGTTCAAGCCCGATTCGCTGGTTCGTATCATTGATAGAGTAATTTCGAGCAATGATTTACCCCGTAATTATATCGTAAATGTTATCGAATGTAATACCTCAAAGGTGATTTTTGGCTATGCAGTTTTGGGGGTGAACCAAAAAAATATTGTGCCGTGTTTAGGTCGTCAGCAACCCAGCAAACGCTATTGTATCAATATTAAATTTGAAGAATCAAGCTGGTTTAGTAAGCATCTGTATCTGCTGGGGCTTGGTTTACTTGGCATCGGACTTATCGCTTTTATTGCTCAACGATTCAGAAAAACAGAATCTTCAGCCAACGAAATCAACGAGGAATTACCAATAAGTAAAGTCGCCATACAGATTGGGCAGTATGAGTTTTTACCCGAAGAATTATTGTTGGTTTTCGAGTCAGAGAAAATCCCGCTCACTATCAAAGAAGCTAAACTACTAAGCATTTTTGCGAGTAGTCTCAACCAAATTGTTGACCGTAATCGCCTACAAAAAGAGGTTTGGGAAGACGAAGGCGTAATTGTAGGCCGAAGTCTGGATATGTTTATCTCGAAACTCCGAAAGAAATTAGAGCAAGACCCTGCCGTAAAACTCACCAATATTCATGGAAAAGGTTATAAATTAGAAGTCTGACAGCTCAAAATACTGAATTGCTACGCAACGCCATTTGCCGTTGGTTATCACGGTGTGATGAACCTTTTTCCTATTTTAATTCATCCATTTCTTTCTGAGAAATGTATCCCGAAGCAAGCAAGAATTTCTTGGAGTTTTCGTCTGTAAAATCCAATTCTATCATTTCTTTTAGTGCTTGCTGCTTGTTTTTCGCATTCTTGTAATAGCTTTTTGCGATTTGATAGCCTACGAAATATCCTAAATCAGTGATTTTTTCGCCATTAATTTCTCGTTTTGAATAAAGCCAGCCTTTATTTTGGTCGAACGGTAAAAACATATCTTTCTTGAAAGCACTCCAAACGGCTTGTTCGTTTTTGAGTCCAAAAGCTGTATGTCCAGTTGGATATGTTTTTGCTAAACTTTCTTCGTTGACTAATTCAGATACAAAATCAGGAATGCCTTCTTCTAAACATTTTCCGAGTAGTTGACTGTGTGTTTTAAAATATTCTTTTGCCAAAGAATCACTACTTTTTAGACGAGTAATATTGCGTTGAACCCACTGCTGGGTGTGCGTAAATTCGTGCAGAACGATAGATAAAGCCCAGTTTTCTTTGTCAGAAGCCATCACTTCTGTGCCGATGTAAACAGTTCGGTCGTTGATAGTTCCACCCGAATTATTGATTCCAACGCAAAAATAAATATCTCCCTCACGAAAATTGGGGTAAAGTCTTTTAAAGCGATTTATCTTTTTACTGATGATGGCTTTTTGGCTTAAAACCGATAAAATTAAAGGGCGTTTTTCAATAAGGCTTTGTTTGTCATTTATCATTAATTTTCGCCACTCTATGGCATTACCTCCTCGTAGCTCCATAAATTCTTTCAAACCTTTACTGGCTTTATCTACATAAAGTTTGTTGATATAAGCAATCTGTTTTGCCGAATCTGTGGTTGTGGAAACACTATCAAAGGCTTGATAAAATCGGGGTAAATCTTCGGTGTGAAGTTTGATTTGTGCGGTTGCTTTTTCGGTATAAAGTGATAAAAATAAGATAGTTATGATTGTAGCGTATCTCATAAGATTTAGATTATGTGTGTTTATTGGCTTATATTCTCAAAAATACATTTTTATTTGATTGTATTTTCTGAAAGATGCTCAAAATCTTCTTTTGTAGTAAAATAATCAAGCAATAAAATTAAGATTATCATGCTGAAATACGTGATTTTCTGCATAGTTGGCAAATAAACTAAGTCTCCAAAACCAAAAAGGTATAAAGTGAAATAAAAATTCAGCATACTGATTATGCACAAAATTTTGAAGAAGTGCAGTTTTGATTTCAATATAAAAACCGTGATATAAAAAATACTGAGCAGAAACATTGTGCTGGCTATTGTAACCATTATATCATGCAGTGGCGTAACGATTAAAAACGTAAAAATCATTCCGCCTCCCCCTGCATATTTTATGACGTTGGCAGCACTTTTTTGTGGAATTTTCTCCGAGAACCTCATAAAAAACATCGCAAAACTTACCGCAAGAAAAATCATTCCTGCATCTGCCCAATACCTTGCTGGATTATCTGAGCCATTCAAGGCTTTTGCTCCGAAAAGATTACTGATAAAGTTTTTTGTTAGGTCGAAGCCAACAGCGTTTTTATCGAAAACTGAGCCTCCTGGATAAACCATCATGGCGATGAACAGCAACGATAATGAAACCGTTGTTCCTATCAGAACCGAATGTTTTTTTAGCATTCACGTTTTATTCGGTGGGTTTATTGCTCACCGAATAACGTAAATGTATGATTTTAAGGCTTTTTACACAACAATTGCTATATGAACGGAATTAATATTTAGACTAACGGAGCAAATTTTACCTTGCTCCCATCAATACACTTTTTAAGTTGCCTTTTTCTCTTATCAAAAGGCTTAAAACATAAGGTGCAAAAACAATAATGCCCAAAATCATGGCTATCAAACCAAATACAATGGAGTTTACTGAAAACTTATTTCTCCACATAATCCACAAACCCGATAATGTAAGATAACAGGCAAAATCTAAATTAAATTGTCCGTTCCAGTTGAGTGCTTGGATATTGTCCAAAAATACACCGAATAAATTTGCACCCTCATTTTTGAATGCCAAAAATGTATAAATCAACAATAAGCTCGTTTGTGTAATTAGTAAGGTTTTGAGAAAGTTCTTATTTTCCATTTCTAAAATTTATGTTTAATTATTTTGATTGTGCTGGTTTCCAAAGTGGACCTACGGCAATGATTAGAACGAGGATATTAATAAATGCGTTGGAGGTATTGCCCGAAGCAATGCTACCGGCACTATCTAAAAAGAACCAAGCTAAAAGGCCTGCTAATACCGATTTTCGTACTTCTTCGGGGGCTTTATCGTAAACCCATTTTTGTAGAAACCAAATACAAACGCCCCAACCAAATAGAAAACCACCAGTTAAGGCTGATAAAAATCGGGTAGTCGGTGCTTCGTAGTTTTGAATACCATCTAAGGGTAAACTGAGGATATCTAAGGTCCACCTTGCAGGCTCGGCGGTGGATAGCATTGTGCCAAGAAAAAAGATAGGGCCGAATGAGCCTATCACAAAGGCGGTGAATTTTAAGTAAGATTTATGTGTCATATATGTGTTTTTTTGCAAAAATACTGACACAACTATTCATATTTTAGACGCTTCCGTACATTACTTATTCAAATCTTGTAGCGATTTTCTTTAGATAGTCGAAGTAGGCAGATAACCATTGATGGTTTAGATTTTCGGTGTTAATCTGAAGGAAAAAGTTTTCTAAAGCCAATTCAAAAAGGCCTTCCAACTGTCGAAGATTCAATTTTAGATTGAGATCTTTAGCCCAGATATTCACAAATTCGTTACCGATAATTTGGTTAGATTTCAATAGCGTATTTCTATATAATTCATGGTGTTGATTGAAGCGAAGTTGCCTATTGAAAAGCAAGTCGATTTTATGTTCGACCAATATATTTATCAAAGCAGGGTTAATATTTGTTGCATTTTTTTCTTTTTTAGCAATAACATCTGATTGTTTTAAATGGTATGAAAGTAGATGTTCGACAAAAATTTCCATCTCGGCAAAATGGTGATAAAAAGAAGATTTACTAATACCTATTTTTTTAGCCAATAGCTCAATCTTTAGGCTATTTTCTCCTGAAATGGCAAAAATCTCGTAGCCGACTTCTATCCAATGTTCTTTTGAAATAGTCATTGATGATATATATTAAAATTTATCTTCTATTGTATTGAGTTATAGGAAAAGTTGAAACAAATTTCGGAAAATGTAGCACACCCAAAGTGTGCCACATTCGCTGTGATGAATGTTATTTAAAAGTATAAAATACGCCAAAGTTTGTGTTATTGGTTAATGAGCCATTTAGATTAATAATCGTTGCACCTTCTACTCGATTGAAAAGTAAACTTGCCGAACCAAACCCAGCACTTATCATAAAATGATTGGTGATTGGGTACATGAATCGGAGAGGAGAAGCATAGATGTTGATACTAAAACCCTGAGTATCTCCAAAAACACCTTGTGCGGAACCTCCAATGTATGGGGCAAGGTAGAGCTTATCAATGATTTTGACGAATTTTCCACGCTCAATGGCTGGGCCAACCATAACTACATTAGGGTTATCTATCTTATTGGATACAACATAGAAACTGCCACCATAGGCCCAATAAGTATTATCGCTTTTGATTTTTCCGTACAAAAGAGAGCTTCCAATAGAGGTAGCTGTAAGGCTACTTGAACTAATGATATTTGCTGATAAAGAGCCGTTTATGATTTTTCGGCCTGCCAAATCTTGTCCAAAAGTTGTGAGAGAAAGTAAAAAGAATAAACTGGCGAGAATGTTGTGTTTTTTCATTGGAATGTAGATTTAAATTGTGTTTAATTTTTTAATTTGGTTGTGCTAAACCTTCAAGCGAAGGTACGAATGAATTGTGTGGGGTTATAATCCATTCGCTGATTTTTATTTCAACGAATGGATTTTTTACTTTTAAATATCATTTGGCCAAACCTGCTTCGGCTACTAACGTAAGCAAAGCTGCTTGAATGGCTTTGTGTCCTTCAAAATCGTACCACCATTCGTTGAGTGCGTGGGCATTGCCACTTTTACCACCTCGACCAATCGTAACGGCTGGAATTCCTTTTGAAATCGGAATATTTGAATTGGTTGAGCCACGAGTAATTTGTGGAGTTTCGCCAAAAAACGAAGAAACGGCCATTGTTTTTTGGATTAATGGCAGATTTTCGGGTAACTCGCCCGATGGACGGTCGCCGATTTTTACAATATCAACTGTTAGGGCTGGCCCCATGCGTTTCATGGCGTTGTGTTCGTCGAGAGCTTTTTTTACTGAAGCCTTCAAAATAGCATCGACTTGGTTGAGGTTATCGGGAAACTCCGAACGCATATCAATTTCCATCCAAGATTCAAAAGCAATCGAATTGACTGAAGTACCACCACCGATACGCCCAACATTGTAGCTGGTTCTGGCACCAGATTTAGTGTATTTGTCGGCGGCAGTAGAGAAATAGTGAATAGCAGAACCCAAAGCGTGCTGAGGGTTGGCCAATCCAAATGCTCCCCACGAGTGTCCGCCTGGTCCTTTGAAAGTAATTCGGTAACGATACGAACCAAGTCCCATGGTATTTACTCGGCTAATATCTCCGCCATCAACGGCAATCCAAGAATCTATTTTTCGACCTTCGCCATTAAATAAATATTTGACGCCACGTAAATCGCCCAGTCCTTCTTCGCCGACAGTTCCGATAAACAAAATATCAGCTTGCGTTTCGATTTTTGCGGCTTCCATTGCTCGTAAAATAGAAGGCAGTAAAATCAACCCACGAGTATTATCGCCAATGCCTGGGGCGTAAAGCGTATCACCTTTGAATTTTACTTTTACATCAGTTTCGATGGGAAAAACGGTGTCGAGGTGGGCATCAAAAGCCACACAACGATTGGCGTTTTTGCCTTTGCGTAAGGCTATTACATTACCAACTTTATCAATCCAAACCGAATCAGCCCCTGCTTCTTTGAGCATGGACGCAAAACGAGCTGCTCGTTTTTCTTCCTTAAATGGTGGAGCAGGAATTTCGTTGAGCATAATTAGCTCTTCTCGGTTTCGCTTGTTTTCGGCTAAAATTATTTGAAAAGCTGCTTGAATTTGCTTGTTTTGAGCTAATTGTGCAATCTCTTTCTGATATTCGGGGGCTATTTTGCCCGCTTTGCCTGCCTCATCTTCCTGCGAAAAGGCATTTTGAAACGAACCAAAGAACACACACAAAACAATACTTAAGCGTAAGGATATTTTCATAGATGTTTAGTTTTATTGAAAGTGAAAGCCAAAATTAGTGAATTTTCAACAAGTTGTTGGTAGGATTTTTGGGTTTTTGATGGTGGTGTGAGAATGGGTGACACAAAGATTGATAATTTCATAATGGATATAAATTCAGTCTGACGGGGATTTGGTTGAATTCATTGCCGTCTGCTTTTGCTGACGGATTTAGGTAAAAGAATAAAACAAATTTGACTTTAGTCTAACCATTTATTTTGACTAAAGTCGAATTTGATTGCATAAAAGTATCCGTCAGTTAAAACTGACGGCAATGAATCATTTTTCTAATGAAATTCAAACTGACGGCTTTAGATGGTTTTGATTTTATCTTATGCCGTTGTAACAACGGCTGACACAAAGACTGAATTTAGATTCAGCCTAACTGGGGCTTTAATTGCGTGAATTTGTCCGGAGATGCTTTTCCTCTAAAACAGCTCATTTTTATCTAATTTTAAATTACACTTAACTTTTAAATATTAAAGCCTTATCTTTCTTTTGATAACTTTTAGGAATAAAAGCCAAACTTTATCCTAACCCTAATTTTTTCGCAATTTCCAAAAATCCCAACCTCAAACCAAGCAATCAAAACTATATTTATCTTTCGGTAGAAGGGCTAAAATAAAGTGTGTTTGTTTATGATTTTTTAGGCAAAAAATCATAAACTTTGTATAAAACCTATCAAAACGCTACCCAATGACTTCGAGGCTCTATACATTGTTTTTGTGTCTGTTGGCAATGCCTATTTTTGCCCAAACGCCAGTTATTTCGAGCGGTCAGACTTGGAAATACCTCGATAATGGCACCGACCAAGGCACTGCTTGGCGTGGCGTAGGTTTCAATGATGCTTCGTGGGTATCGGGGCCTTCACAACTCGGCTACGGTGATGGCGACGAAGCCACCGTTTTGGGTTATGGTGGCAATGCCAACAATAAATACATCACTACTTACTTTCGGAAAACTTTCAGTATTTCATCGTTGGCTACAAGCTATTTGCTCCGCATCAAGCGAGACGATGGCGTGGTGGTGTATATCAATGGTGTAGAGGTTTTTCGAGATAATTTGGCTGCCAATCCAAACTACCAAACACTCGCAACCAACGCTACCGATGATGGTAATACATGGCTCGAAACCAGTATTGCGGCCTCTAATTTTCAAGTAGGAAATAATACCATTGCTGTTCAAATTCATCAAACTACCATCAGTAGTTCGGATATTTCGTTCGATTGCGAGTTAATAGGGTTGAGTAGCTATACCGTTACACGTGGGCCGTATTTGCAAATGGGAACTTCAAGCAGTATGCAGATTCGCTGGCGAACCAATGCCGCTTCAACCACGAAAGTCAATTATGGCACAACTCCTTCAAGCCTTACGAGTAGCGTTTATGACCCTTCGCCCAGCACCGAACACATCATCAATCTGACTGGACTTTCGCCCAATACACAATATTATTATTCGATAGGAACTATCACCGAGGTTTTGCAGGAAACCAACCAACATTATTTCATTACAGCTCCAACAATTGGCACGGAGAAAAAAACTCGTATATGGGTAACGGGCGATTGCGGTACAGGGACAATCACCCAAACGGCTGTAAAAAACAAGTTTTTGGAGTATTTAGGTAGTCAATACATTGATTTATGGCTACTGCTGGGCGATAATGCTTACAGTTCGGGATTGGATTCTGAATACCAAACGAATTTCTTTCAGCCCTATCAAAATGACCGAATCATGAAGCAAACAGTGCTTTTCCCGACTCCTGGCAACCATGATTATTATGCCACAGGCACAGCACAACAAGACCATATAACGCCTTATTACAGCAATTTTAGTCTGCCAAGCAATGCCGAAGTAGGAGGGGTGGCCTCAAATCATAAAGAGTATTATTCGTACAATTACGCCAATATTCATTTCGTAAGTTTAGATTCGTATGGTACCGAAACGGCCAATAATTATCGAATGTATGATGCCATAAGTCCACAAATTACGTGGTTGAAAGCTGATTTGGCCGCCAATACCCAAAAATGGACAATTTTGTACTGGCATCATCCGCCGTATACGATGGGAAGCCACAACTCCGACACCGAAAATGAGCTAAAATTTATCCGCCAAAATGTAGTGCCGATTTTGGAGCAGTACAAAGTAGATTTGGTGCTGTGCGGACACAGCCACAATTACGAGCGTTCACGGCTGATGAAAGGTCACACGGGGCTCGAACCAAGTTTCAATGCTGCTATTCATAACCCAACTTCATCGAGTGGGAAATACGATGGTTCGCCTGATTCTTGTCCGTATGTAAAAACTTCAAGTTTGCCCAATACGGGTATTATGTATGTGGTGGCGGGTTCGGCTGGCTGGGCTACAAGTACACAGGCTACCTATCCGCACGATGCTATGGCTTTTTCGCACACCGCCAACGGTGGGTCTTTATATTTAGAAATCGAAGCAAACCGACTCGATGCCAAATGGATTGCCGATGATGGCGTGATAAGAGATAAGTTTACGATGATGAAGGATGTAAACATTAAGAAAACTATTACACAAGCCAATAATTTGTCAAATATTGTGCTAAATGCCTCATGGATAGGTAATTATACTTGGCCAAATGGTGGTTTCACAAGTCGTAGTTTGGTGGTTTCGCCCATTAATAATACACAATTTATCGTGAAAGATGATGCTGCGTGTTTGGCCGATACTTTCTTGATTCAGATAATGAACCAAAACTGCCAACAAGCATGGAATTTGGCGAGTGCTATCACGGCCAACTCATTGCTTAAATACGAAGCTGGACAGAGCATTTCGGCCACTAATTTAATAAATGCTGGGGCTAATGTACATTATAATGCCGCCAATAATGTGGTGCTTTTACCTGGCTTTCAGGCACAAAGTGGCGTAAAATTTAGTGCGAGTATTGTTGGTTGCACAAACTCCAATACTCGTACTAAGATTGATGAACGAAGTCCTTAAAAATAAAATGGAGGCTTTTATCTTACCGATGTTTTGAAAACAAAAATCATTTTACCGATAAAGCTGCCAATAGACTTTCCAAGTTTTGTAAAGATGCCGTAAAGCCAAGTTTGAAGCCTTCGAGTATGCTTTCCATACGTTCAAAAGATTCGTTGTAAACCGTGATGCTAACTTTGGTAAGGCCATTTTCTTCGCTGAAATTATAATCCCAGTCAGAGCCGAACTGTTCAGGATTTTCGTTTTCGTCGGCAAAGACGTTGTACATTTTAAAGTTGGTCTTCGGCGTAATAGAAGTGTATTGCTGAATAGCCCAACGAGCTTGCCCTTCTGGACTTATCATGGCATAAAATCTTTTACCACCCACCTCAAAATTCATGTATTTTGTTTTTGATATAAACGGTGCAGGAGCTACCCATTGGTCGAGCAATTCTGGTTTCGTGAATGCATCCCACACTATTGATAGTTCGGCAGCAAATTCTCTTGTGATAAATACCGTTTTGGCTGGTTTGTCAACGGTAAAATCAAATAATAAGTCATTTTTCATTTTTTTGTGTTTTGATTGTTAATAGTAAATTATCAAGTTGATTAAATCGAGTTTCCCAAATCTTGCGGTATTGCTCCAGCCATTGGTCTATTTCTTTCATTTTTTCGATTTCGAGCGTATAATAAATTTCTCGGCCATGATGCTCTTGCTTGACAAGCTCACATTCGGTGAGAATACGTAAATGCTTCGACACCGCTTGGCGTGTTGTGTTGAAGTTTTCGGCAATGGCGTTGGGTGTCATTGACTGTATGGCAATCAAGGCAATGATGCCTCGTCTGGTTGGGTCTGCAATTGCTTGAAAAATATCTCGCCTCATTTGTTTTTTTATTTATGAAACTAATCGGTTGCAAATATATGTGCAACTTTTTGGTTTCGCAATTTTATTTTAATTTTTTCTGATGATTGAAATTGAAGGGAGAGAAGTACTTTTTTAAATTGAAACTAATACCTAACCACAATTGTGACAAACAACTATCTTAATTTCCCGACGAAAATATTGATTCCAAGGCCCCAAAAAGTCCGTTCTTTATTGATGCTCGAAAAGATTTTTCCGCCCAGACCCACATATTTGATGTTGATAAATGCTTGTAGTTGGGTTGTCAGACCTACGGCGTTTTTATAAGGGTCTGATTCGTAATAGTAATACGTTCCCGAACCTTCAAAACTATTGATAAATTTCCCTCTTTTCATACCCGATTGAAGGCTTGGACCTGCTTCTAATGCAATCGTAAAATATTTGTAACGATTTGCCCAACCTGCCATCAAGGCTACTTCTTCGGAGTTTTCAACTGGAAATGAATAACCTGACCATTCATCAGTTTTTAAGTATTGCCCCGTGAAAATCAAGCGATTTCGTTGATAATTCAGCGAAGTATTTACCACTAAACCAATGTTTTCTGCCAAGCCAAAACCTACATCCGCCCAAATTTTATGTTGTTGAGCGAACCTGCTTTTTTGTTGTGCAAAAGCAATATTTGATATAAGAAAATAGGAGAAAATGATAGTTTTGAAGAAATTTTGCATTGTGTGTATAGTTTAATCTTGAAACAAATATAAGCAATTTTTGAAGCTTGGTTTGTCTAATGCAGTTATAACAACGGTTGACGCAAAGGCTGATGATTTCATGACGGATATAAATTCAGCCTAACCGATGCGATGTTCATTACTCTTCCTGTCTGTTTATTTTATTGTCTCCCTGTCACTTCTTTAAATTTGTCGATGTCTAAATAAATTATACCCCAAATATGACCGTCTAAATCTTCTATATTTCTTACTTGCATAAATCCTTCGTCAATTATTGGTGTTGGTTCTATACCTCCAGCTTTTAAGCCATTTTCAACAATTTCATTAACCTTGTCAAGGCTTTCTACAGGAAGCGTAAAAGTTGCAATTGTATTTTTTTTGGGGTCAGCAAGATTTTTTTTATTCACTGATTCAAACATTTTCAGAGTCTGCAACATCACAAATATTTGGTCACTCCAAACCATACATTTTTGGTCATCAAATGAAAATAAAGGATTGACTTTAAAGCCTAATTGTGTGTAGAAAAACACAGATGCTTCCACATCTTTAACTGGTAAATTGATAAAAATCTGTTTCACTGTTTATTTTGTTTAAATATTCTTCAAAATAAACTTTCTTTTGAATCATTTAAGGGTGGTTAATCTGACAATTTTAAGGGGTATTTGCAACAAAGTATTCTTCATTTCAAGAGGTTTAGTTGTTTCGCCATTTTAAAATGACCTTTAATTCTCAAATGCTGAAAGTTTTATAAAACTTTCAGCATTGTTTAAAAATCAATAACGTCACTCCTCAAAATTATCATAATAAGTAAAATCCTTAGTGATTTTGCCATTTTCTATCGTAAAAATCGTACAGATAGGTAATACAAACTTTGAGCCATCGGCGGCCGTTCCTGTCGAGATAAATTCAACTGTAATGTGCTTTTCGCCCGAAGGATAAGTGGCCACCACTTCATCGTGCAGATTCGGAAAAACCTTGTTTAGCTCGGCATATTTTGTGCTGGTTTGTTGGCGAGTTTGCTTCACAACTCCCGCTCCGAGCGATGGGTCTTTAAAATCGGCAGTATCGGCATACATTTCTGCCATTTTTGTCCATTCGTGGGCATTGAAGTATTCATAATATTGCTTTACCAAAGCCTCGTTTGGATTTGGTGAACCAGTTTGTTTTTCGGAGGTTTCTTCTTTTTTTGTGCAAGAAATAACAGTTGCGAGCAGAAGGAGGTTGAAAAGTAGCTTTTTCATGTGTTGCAATTTTTTGGTTGAAACTTTAAGAGTGGAATTAAATCAAAATTGCCAAAATGCCCTGAAAATTCAAAGCATTTTGGCAATAAAACTCTAACTCAAAAGATATTTCTACACGGCAGTTGCATACTCATAAAGAGGTATATCAAGCTGCTGGGCAATCTTATAAATTTTATTGATGGCTGTTTCTATTTGGTCATAGCTGTGCGTTGCCATCAACGAAAGTCTAATTAGACTATCTTCTGGTCGTACGGCTGGCGTAACCACTGGATTCACAAAAACTTGTTCTTCCATCAGCATTTTAGTCATCAAATACGTTTTATTATCATCTCTGATATAGATTGGTATAATCGGCGATTGCGTTTCACCAATATCAAAACCTAAATATTGCAAATAGTCCACCGCAAAGCGAGTATTCTCCCAAAGGGCATCTATTCGCCAAGATTCATTTTGCATCACATCTAAAGCCGCCGAAGCACTTGCAATAGAAGCAGGAGTAGCACTTGCACTAAAAATAAGCGAACGAGCCGTATGCTTAATGTGGTCTATCACTTTGGCATCGGCTGCCACAAAACCACCCAACGAAGCCAGAGATTTGCTAAATGTACCCACGATTAAGTCAGTTTCGTTAGTCAAACCAAAATGGTCGGCTGTTCCTCGGCCTTGTTCGCCCAAAACGCCCAGTCCATGAGCATCATCAATCATAATCATTGCCTCGTATCTGTGGCATAACTCAATCATTGCGGGCAGTTTTACAATATCACCTTCCATACTAAAAACGCCATCAACAATCACAAGTTTGATAGCCTCTTCGGGAAGTGATGCAAGGATGCGTTCGAGACTTTCGAGGTTGTTGTGCTTAAATTTTAGCACCTTCGAAAACGAAAGTCGTGTACCTTCATAGATAGAAGCGTGGTCTGCTTCATCAATGATGATGTAGTCGTGTCGGCCAGTAATCGACGACACAACACCCAGATTTGCCTGAAAACCAGTACTAAAAATCAGTGCAGATTCTTTGCCCAGAAATCTCGCCAGTTTCTGCTCCAGCTCAACGTGGATATCGAGCGTACCATTCAGAAACCTTGAACCCGCACAGCCGGTACCATACTTGTCGATGGCGGCTTTGGCGGCTTCTTGTACGTACGGATGATTGGTTAAGCCCAAGTAGCTATTTGAGCCAAACATTAAAACGTCTTTACCGTTGATTCTTACGGCGGTGTCTTGATCAGACGTAATTGGTCGGAAATAGGGATAAATCCCAGCGTTTTTCATGCCCGTAATACGAGCGTTTAACTGCAATCGTTGTGTTGCATGTAGGTTTTTCATTGTAATTTGGAATTTTGGGATGGGACATCAATATTGAGAATCGGATGGGAATCCTTTCCTCAAAAATTATAAGTGTGTTTGTATCTGAAAGAAATACTTTTTCGCTAAAAGATAGCGGAAAGTGGATTTTATGAATACAAAGCAGACTTAAAAGTACAAAAAAAGCCCTCACAAGAATCTGTAAAGGCTTTTTGGGTTACGTAGTAAAGGTTTTTATATTGTCTTTGAAAACAATTTCTGTGTCGAGTTGGTCTGTGCTAAATGTCTATCAAACGCCATGCAAATATTCCTAATAAAGGCTTTTCCTTCTGGCAACACTTTTAGTCCAAACTCACTATAAATGATGAGTTTATCATCAGCGAAATCTTCCAGTTTTTCGAGCAGTATTTCTGTCTCTTCTGCCGTCCAATCTGAAATTTTCCATGAAGTTACTAAATTACAAATAATATTCAAAATTTGTTCACGAATAAATAAATCTTTTTTGCTGAGAATGTGTCCTTTGAACACAGGAAGCTCTCCACCGTTTACTTTTTCGATGTAAGGTTCAATTTCTTTGATATTTTGTGCAAAAGCCGTCCAGCTATCGCTTATTGACGATGCCCCGAGTCCCAACAAAACTTTCGACTGAGTAGTGGTATAACCCATGAAGTTTCGGTGGAGTGTACCATCTTTTTGGGTTTTGTACAAACTATCGTGTGGAAGCGAGAAATGGTCCATGCCAATTTCGGCATAATTGTTTGCCTCAAAAATTGCTCGTCCACGCTCATACAAAGCTCGTTTTTCTTCGCCACTTGGCAAATTACTTTCATCAAATCCACGTTGACCATTGCCCTTTATCCACGGCACGTGTGCGTACGAATAAAACGCAATACGGTCGGGTTTTAGAGTCAAAGTTTTCTGAATAGTATCTTCGATGGACGAAAGTTGCTGAAACGGCAAACCAAAAACCAAATCATGACTGATGGATGTATAGCCAATCGCACGGGCGAGTTCGGTTACTTTTTTGACATTCTCGAAAGGCTGAATACGGTGAATCGCCAATTGAACTTTGGGGTCATAATCCTGCACACCAAAGCTTACTCGTCTGAAACCTAAATCATAGAGCGTTTGGAGATGTTCGGCACTTGTATTGTTGGGGTGTCCTTCAAAGCTAAATTCGTGTTCGGGGCTTACTGTGGCATCTTTCAAAATACCTTCAATAAGCATTCGGAGGGTTTCGGGAGCAAAAAAACTGGGTGTTCCTCCTCCCAAATGTATTTCGGCAATCTGTGGTTTTTCGGGAAAAATAGCCAAATACAAAGCCCATTCTTTCAAAACTGCCTGAATATAAGGCTCTTCGACCGCATGATTTTTGGTGATTCGCTTGTGGCAAGCACAAAACGTACACAGACTTTCGCAATACGGTAAATGAATATAGAGGCTTATGCCCGAAGTTGTATTAGTTGCGGAAAAGGTTTCGACTAAACTATTTTGCCATTTATGAGCATCGAATGTTTCGTTTTGCCAATGTGGTACAGTCGGGTAACTGGTGTATCTGGGGCCAGCTACATCATATTTTTTTATAAGCGAAGAATCTGCCATGCGTTTACTTAATTTTCATGCAAAACTAAAGGGCAAGTTTCGGAAAAATGATGAGGAATGTCATGTTTCCAAAATCAGGAACCAAGATACAGAACTCAAAATCAGCCTTTGGTCAAAAAAATAATAAAGTTTCATTCAAGAATCGCTTATATTTATCGAAAGATTTTATTCAAATATTTTTATAAATGCCAACCTACAACCAAATCAAACGTCAAATAGATTTGAACCCTTTTGCTGAATTAATGCTTCGGAATGAACTAAAGGCTTTGCCAAGCATTATTCACGAAAACGAATACATTGATGCTTCAGTGCATGGGTATTGGAACACCCGTCATGTGTTAGTTTTGGCTACTACGCAACGCATTTTATTAGTTGATAGCGATAATTATGGTGATGTTGAAGTCATCGAATTTCCTTATGATAAGACGGTTACGGTGCGTTGCCCAACGGCCGACTCGGTAGTTTTTGGTACGGCCGAACGCAAGGTAAAAGTTGATAATACGCTCGAAGAATACATTGCGGCTTTCTACGCCGTTGTGCAAGATAGATTGGCGGGGAAAGAGCCGAAACTATACCGTGAGAGAGATATCTATGCTCAAGACGAGCAAATGGGCAAAGCCGAGCCGCAAACTGGCAACCCATTTCATGTGATTTTACGTGGACTTGATGGACTTTCAAAAATGATAGTTCCGCAGGCTGAAGAAAGTAAACCGCAATCACTTACGGAAGATTCGCAAGCGACAGTGAAAGGAACAAAACAAACAACCGAACCAGAAAAAACATTAGATGAACTTTTGGCTGAATTTAATGCTTTGGTTGGTTTGGAAAATGTAAAAGAAGAAGTAAAGAGCTTGGTTAATGTGCTAAAGATCGAAAAAATCAGAAAAGAACAAGGGATTTCTCTGCCCGACCGCTCGCTGCACATGGTTTTTCACGGAAACCCAGGTACAGGAAAAACGACCATTGCACGCTTATTGGCAAAGATTTTTAAGGCTTTGGGCGTATTGAGCAAAGGACAATTATACGAAACTGACCGAAGCGGCTTGGTGGCTGGTTATACGGGACAAACGTCGCTGAAAGTGCGTGAAGTTTGCCAAAAAGCGATGGGCGGAATTTTGTTTATTGACGAAGCCTATGCTCTCAATACCGAAGACACTTATGGCCCCGAAGCTGTGAATACGATTGTGAAATTTATGGAAGATAACCGTGATGATTTTGTGGTGATTGTGGCGGGCTACGAAGAAAAAATGACGGAGTTTATCAATTCTAATCCTGGTTTACATTCGAGGTTTAATAAATATATTGCTTTTAAAGATTATACACCCGAAGAATTGGTCGATATTTTCTTGCTGCAAACCGCCAAAGTGCAGCTAAAAGTTGATGATGATGCACAAGAAAAGGTCTATAAGTTATTCAAGGAACTTTATGAAGACCGAGATGCGTCTTTCGGAAATGGTCGTCTGGCTCGTAATATTTTTGAAAAAACCTACGAAAAACAAGCCAATCGACTTGTGAGTGAAGGCATTGAAAATGCAGATATTAGTCTGATAAAAGAAGAAGACATTCCTGTGATGGATGCGTAGGAACGTCCAAATTGGACGTTCTTAAAAATATCCGAGGACGTCCAATTTGGACGTTCCTACGAGTTTATAATTCTTCTATATTTTTTAAATAAATTTCGGCTTGTTGCAAAATCTCATTTCTTTGGTTTTCGGGCATTTTATTGAGCGTTACATACGCCATTCCTATGCGTGGATTTCGTTCGAGTTTAGCACGATTTCGTTCATAAAAATGCCAGTAAAGCGAGTTAAACGGACACGATTTATGGCCTATTTTCTTGTTTTTATCGTAAAAGCACGAGCCACAATAATCGCTCATTTTATCAATATAATTGGCGGAGGCAACGTAAGGTTTTGAGCCAACAATTCCGCCATCGGCATATTGGCTCATGCCACGAGTATTTGTAATTTCGACCCACTCAATGGCATCAATGTAAATGCCCAAATACCACTCATCGATTTCATCGGGGTTGATGCCCGCCAGCAAACAAAAATTGCCAATAACCATCAATCGTTGAATATGATGGGCATAAGCCAGATTCAATGATTGACCAACGGAATGTTTCATGCAATTCATTTTGGTTTTGCCAGTCCAAAAGAAATCGGGGAGTTTTAGTTGATGTTCAAAATAATTAAGTGTTTGAAAATCAGGCATTTTGTTCCAATAAATACCCCTCATGTATTCTCTCCAACCGATAATTTGCCTTACAAACCCCTCGATTTGAGCGATTGAAATATCATCTTGATTTTGTTGCCAATGCTCAACTGCTCGCTCGACTACTTCCAAAGGTGAAAGTAATTTTATATTCATCGAAAACGATAAACGAGAATGATAAATCGACCAATATTGCATGGCCATTGCATCTTCGTAAGTGCCAAAATTCGGCAAGCAATTTCTCACAAAAAACTCCAGTAATTGTAAAGATTCTTGTCGAGTAACTGGCCAAAAGAAATTCTTGGCGTTTACGCTGCCAATGGTTTTAATTTCATGGTTTTGTACAAGTTCGTAAATATCAGAAACATCTCTACTAAAAACGAGTGGTTCAACGGGACGGTGTTCTTTTGGAAGTTTTTTGCGGTTATCGGCATCGTAGTTCCATTGTCCTGTAAGTGGCTCGTTTCCATCCATCAGAATATTGTACTTTTTACGCATCATACGGTAGAAGTTTTCCATAAGAAAAGTTTTTTTTCCTTTGAAAAACTCACCTAACTCTTTTCGGTGGCTCAAAAAATGCTCGGTGTCGTAGATTTTTGTGGGAATACTGAGCGTGCTTGAAAAAGCCTTTAATTGTTCATCAAGTCGATATTCGTCGGGAAGTTGATATTCAAATTGACTAATATTATTTTGCTCGATAATCCATTGAAGATTTTGGGTAAGCGATTGTGTGTTTCGTTCATCGTCGAGTCTAAGATAAATCACATTATATCCTTGATTTTCAAGGTTTTGAGCAAACGAACGCATCGCTGCAAAAAAGCCAATTACCTTTTGTATATGATGCCGCACGTAGTCAGTTTCCTGCCTCATTTCCATCATTACATACAAAATATTAGTGCTTTTTTCTTGAAACCAAGAATGATTATGATTGAGCTGGTCGCCCAGTATTAGTCGAAGAACCATGCGTTTTTTTATCAATGTTTCATGGTTTTAACTCTTATAGCTCCGATTTGTTTTGAAATAAAAAATCCCATCCGAGAAAATTCTTGAATGGGATTTTTGAAATTCCTGCGAGATTTATTTCTTCAACTCATTACTCATCGAATACGGAAAATCTGATTCATTGATGCCTTTGCTTTTATTTGGCGTAGCTGACATTTTTAGCGAAAAAGAGCCTCCTTTCATAATATCGGCGTAGTTGAGATAGTTTTTTGTGTAATTTACATTATTCAGACTCGCACCGCTCACATATACATTTTCGCTGCTATTGGCAGGAGCATTTATTGTGAAAGTCTTGCCATTTTGCAATTTAATGGTCGCTTTCTTGAATAATGGCGAACCTAAAACATATTGATCGGTACCTGGAGCAACGGGGTACATTCCGAGTGCTGAAAAAACGTACCAAGCCGAGGTTTGTCCATTGTCTTCATCACCACAAAGCCCGTCGGGTTGTGGCGTATAGAGTTTTTTCATGATATTACGAACGTGGTATTGAGTTTTCCACGGTTCGCCCGCATAATTGTATAAGTATGGCATGTGCTGAATCGGCTGATTTCCGTGGGCATATTGCCCCATATTCATCACCAGCATTTCGGTAATCTCGTGAATCTGAATACCGTAATACGAGAAATCAAAAGTTGGCGGAGCCGAAAATACCGAGTCTAATTTTGCCACGAAATTCTTCTTGCCACCCATCAAATCCGAAAGCCCTTGAATATCATGAAACACACACCATGTCCAGTGCCATGAGCAGCCTTCGGTAAAAGCATCGCCCCATTTGTCAGGTCGGAACGGCGACTGAAAAGTGCCATTTTGATTTTTTCCACGCACAAAATTGGTCGATTTATCAAAAACATTGCGGTAGTTTTGGGCTCTTTTGGCGTATAAATCTATTTCAGCTTGGGGGCGTTTCAAAAGTTTAGCCAATTTCCAAATCGTAAAGTCATCGTAGGCGTATTCGAGCGTACGAGCGGTGTTTTCGTTGATGCCCACATCATAAGGCACATAGCCAAGGGTGTTGTAGTACTGCACTCCCAAACGCCCAACTGAACTCAAAGGCCCTGCTTGATTGGCATTTTTGGTGATAGCTTCGTAAAGTTTCTCAATTTCTTGCACTTTTACACCTTTCAGATAGGCATCGGCAATAATCGAAGCCGAATTCGAGCCAACCATACAATCTCTGTGCCCTGGACTTGCCCATTCGGGTAGCCAGCCACTTTCTTTGTAAGTATTGGCCAAGCCTTCCATAATTTGGGCATTCATTTCGGGGAACATCAAGTTAAAGAAAGGAAAAACAGCACGGAAAGTATCCCAAAAACCATTGTCAGTAAACATATATCCATCGGCAACTTGACCATTATAAGGGCTGTAATGCACGATTTTATTTTCTTTGTTTATCTCATAAAACTTACGAGGAAAAAGCATCGTATGATACAGAGCCGTATAAAATGTACGCATTTCGTCGTCGGAGCCACCTTCAACCTTGATTCTGTTGAGTTGTGAATTCCAAGAAACTGCTGCTTTGGCTACGAGTTGGTCGAAATTCTGCTCTCCAATTTCGTTCTGAAGATTTAGTTCTGCTTGCTCTGGGCTGATAAATGACGAAGCAATTTTTAAGTTTACTTGCTCGTTAGCTTTGGTCTTGAATCGGATAATGCTCCCCGAATGTTTGCTCTCGATTTCGAGATTATTCGGCATGATTTCACCCTCTTTTACACCATAAACTTCATCAAAATCTTTATCGACATAAATCACGAAGTAGTTTTTAAAATTTTCGGGTACACCGCCCGAAGAATTTCGTGCATATCCAACGATTTTTCGTTCTTTCGGGAAAATTTTGATGTAAGAATTCTTGAAAAAACCATCTACAATCAAATACGCTTTATCGGTTTGTGGATATGTGATACGGAAGCGTGCAGCACGCTCAGTAGGCGTAATTTCGACGGTTGTATTATAATCTGAAAGATAGGCTCGGTAGTAATGAGGTTTTGAAATTTCGGCCTTGTGCGAATACCAAGATTCTCGTTTGTTTTCATCAAAAACGAGTTTTTCGGTAGTAGCGAAAATCGAAAAAGCACCATAATCGTTTATCCACGGCGAAGGTTGGTGGGTTTGTTTGAAACCCCTGACTTTATTACTGGCATATTGATAGCACCAACCATCGCCCATTTTATTGGTTTGTGGAGTCCAGAAATTCATACCCCACGGTAGGGCAATAGCAGGGTAGGTGTTGCCGTTTGAGAATTCAAATTTAGAATCGCTTCCGACCAAAGGATTGACGTATTTTACTAAGTTTTCTTGGGTTTGGCCAAAAGAAATGTATCCCACAAAAATAAGTAGGATTGAAAGAAAGGATTTTTTCATTGAGAAATCTTAAATCGTAGTTGAGTTGAAAAGTTTATTTTAAGAGATTTTGCATTGCTTCAAGGTTGTGTTCTTCATCGAAAATGGCTTTGATTGGAATCTCAAATCCTTCAATGACTTGGCTTTTCACGAACCCATTTGATGATTTCAGATTTAGTTCATATTGACCATTTACTATCAAATATTGCTCTAAAACTTCTTTTTCGGCATCAATTATCCAATATTCGCCAACTTTATGGTTTTCATAGTCAGTAAATTTTACGCCTCGGTCTTTATCTTTTGTTCCATCTGATAAAACCTCCACGATAAAATCGGGCACTGGAAATAAAACTTGTTTTTTTGTGAATGAATTAGATTTCTCGGTATTAAAAAACACAATATCAGGTTCGTAGTCGTTTCGAGTAAAAGTTGTCATGATTTTCTCGAAACCAACGAAGCCTAACTTATTTTTTCGGACATAAACATTTATTAATTGATAAAGCAGTCCAGTAGCCTCATTATGCTCTCTACGCACAGGCGAGTGCGTAATGATTTCGCCGTTGATAAACTCAACTTTCATTTGCTCGTCGATGTCGTTGTAAAACTTGTAACGGCGTTGAGTTTCATCATTTAACTTGTCAGCTACTTTCCTAACTAAGTCGGGTGCATCGGGCAAGTCCATTATTTTATCCAATAAATCTTCTTGAAACATGAGTTTTATCGTTTAGAACTAAATAACGCTACTAAAATAGTCAAAATTCCACAAAAGTTGTAAAAGTTTCTTAAACCAGCCCCTCAGGATTCGGAATAAAATTCAAGAACGAATCGCTGTGTTTTTTATATTTTTCGGTGTCAAGTGTGTAAAGAAACGCTCCTTTTTTCGAGAAACCTTTTTGTTTTTCTTTTAACTTAATCAAAAGCCCAGTCGAAAGGATTTTTCGGCTAAAATTACGTTTATCGAAATTACTGCCATAAATCGCTTCATAGAGATTTAATATCTGCGGAATCGTAAATTTCTCGGGCATCAACTCAAAACCAATTGGGTGAAAAGCTGCCTTATAACGTAAACGCTCGATAGCAATTTTTATCATTTCTCGGTGGTCGAATAGTAATTCGGGTAAATCTTGCATCGAAAACCATTGAGCGTGGTGTGTATCCGAAATTTTTGTTTCGTAGTCTTTTACATTGACCAACGCATAGTATGCCACCGCAACTGTACGCTCAACTGGGTCACGGGTAGGGTCGCCAAAGGCATTGAGTTGCTCCAAAAAAATGCCCGTTACGCCTGTTAGTTCAAACAAAATTCGCTCGGCTGCTTGGTCGAGGCTTTCGTTGGGTTTTAGCCAGCCACCCATCAGCGACCATGTATCGTGGTCGGTTTGTACACCTCGTTTTACCAATAAAAGTTTTAATTCTTCGCCATCAAAACCAAAAATGATGGAGTCGAGAGCTACCAAACATTTGGTCTGTTGTTTATAAAGTTCTAACATTCAGGGTTTTATAGATTATAATTGTAGGTCAGTGTCATGAATTATCAGCAATATAAGGAAGTAGCCATCCATGCACAACAAAAGTAGGTATTTTCTCTAAAAAACTCGTATTTTTGCACAAAAAAGCCTAAATGTCACTGCTAAAAATCAAAAATTTACATAAGTCTTTCCAGGGAGTGAAGGCAGTTAATAATATTTCAATCACGCTCGAAAAAGGTAAGGTTTTAGCAATTTTAGGTGAAAGCGGCTCAGGAAAAACCACACTTCTACACCTAATTGCAGCTTTCTACGAACCCGATTCAGGCACTCTAACGCTTGATAATGAACGCATTACACCGCCCTCCGAAAAACTGATTGCTGGGCATCCTGACATTAAACTGGTTAGGCAAGACTACGGGCTTTTTCCAAATATGTCAATCCGTGCGAATATTGCTTATGAATTACGTTATTATGAAGAGAATTACAGGAATGAACGAGTAGATAAACTCCTTGAAATTAGTGGATTAACTCATGTGCAGCATCATATGCCTCGACAAGTTTCGGGTGGTGAACAGCAGCGAGCCACCATAGTAAAAGCCATTGCCGAAGAACCCAAACTGTTGTTACTTGATGAGCCTTTTAGTCATTTAGATGCAGTGAATAAACGTAGGTTGAAGAGCGAAGTTTTAAACCTCATCAAGGCCGAAGAAGTCAGTTGTATTTTTGTGACGCACGATGTTACTGATGCCTACGGAATGGCTGATGAATTGCTAATCATGCAAAATGGTAATGCTCTGCAACTCGGTTCGCCCGAAGAAATCTATCGTAAACCAATCAATCATTATGTGGCTGAGATTACGGGAGAGGTTTATTTTAGTTCTGAGTTAGGAGTTCTGAACGGTCCGCCGTGCGGTGCTGAGTTTACCAAAACTCAATTTAATAATAGTAACCACACTGATAACTTTGAGTATGAAAAACCACTCAGCACTCAGCACTCAGAACTCAAAACTCTTCTTCGTCCCGAACAGATTCGAGTTTCTGAAAAATCAGATATTAGAGCTACTATCTTGTCAATCAAATTTTTGGGAGCATACTATGAAGTGGCTTTACAAGTAGATAATTCTACTCTGAAAATGTATAGTTTTGATAGACTTAACGTAGGTGAGAAGATTGGAATTGAGATAAAATCTTTAAGTTAAAATATCTTTTCAAGTAACGAGAAATAGATAAAAAATCTATTCTCAAAAACCAAAGCAGATATTTTCTGTGAACGTTGAATAAAATTTAGATAAAAATTTATTCTAAACTTTTGGTTTTGTATCGGTAAATTCCCAACTTTGTATCGGTATCAAGAATTTCTAATTAATTTTAGAAAACCAACCGAGTCGCAAACGCTACGGTGGTCAAAAGATGCGGGCTGTTCTAAAGTCAAAAATGTTTTGTTTTTCTCTTCAAAAAAGCCACTTCGATTACTTGAAACCTATCAACTAATTCAATAAAATTAACTAAAAAATAGCATTTATGCCTTATTTATTCACTTCTGAATCTGTATCGGAAGGCCACCCAGATAAAGTATCGGACCAAATCTCAGATGCCCTCATTGATAATTTTATGGCGTTTGACCCTTCTTCTAAAGTAGCTTGCGAAACTTTGGTAACGACAGGTTTAGTAGTTTTGGCAGGAGAAGTAAAAACACAGACTTACCTTGACGTACAATCGATTGCCCGTGAAGTAATACGTAAAATCGGTTATACGAAGTCGGAGTATATGTTTGAAGCTAATTCGTGCGGAATTATCTCGGCAATTCACGACCAATCGGCTGACATCAACCAAGGTGTTGACCGTAAAACGGCTGATGATTTCGAATCAAAAGCAAATGCTCAAGGTGCGGGTGACCAAGGTATGATGTTTGGTTATGCCACTCGTGAAACCGACAACTACATGCCATTAGCTTTGGATTTAGCTCATACGATTCTTCAAGAAATGTCATATATCCGTAATAATGAGCCAAATTTGATTCCTTATTTACGTCCAGATGCAAAATCACAGGTAACAATCGAATATTCTGACGATAACGTTCCACAGCGTATTGATACAATCGTAGTTTCTACGCAGCACGATGATTTCGCTGCTGACGAAGAAATGTTAGCTAAAATCAAGGCTGACGTTATCAATATCGTTATCCCACGTGTACAAGCTAAATTGAAAGCTGATTTACAGGCGTTATTCAACGACCAAATCACGTACCACATCAACCCAACTGGCAAATTTGTAATCGGTGGCCCACACGGAGATACAGGTTTGACAGGTCGTAAAATCATCGTAGATACATACGGTGGTAAAGGTGCTCACGGTGGTGGTGCTTTCTCTGGAAAAGACCCTTCAAAAGTTGACCGTTCGGCAGCTTATGCTACTCGCCACGTAGCTAAAAACTTAGTAGCGGCTGGTCTTTGCGACGAAGTACTCGTACAAGTTTCTTACGCTATCGGTGTTGCAAAACCATGTGGTTTGTTTATTGATACTTACGGAACTGCTAAAGTTGATTTGACTGACGGTGAAATCGCTCAAAAAGTTGGCGAAATCTTCGATATGCGTCCGTACGCAATCGAGCAACGTTTGAAGTTACGTAACCCAATCTACTCAGAAACAGCCGCTTATGGCCACATGGGACGTAAAAACGAAATCGTAACTAAAACTTTCAAAGGGCCAGATGGCACAACAGTTACGAAAGAAGTAGAACTTTTCACTTGGGAAAAATTGGATTACGTTGATGCTGTAAAAGCGAAATTCGGTCTATAATTTTTTCGAGTTTGATATAAGAAAACGGAAGCCGAAAGGCTTCCGTTTTCTGTTTGTGGTAATTCAACAAAATCATAATTTTACCTTTATCTACACTCCACTTTTCTATTCTTCCAATTGCTTTTTCAATTGCTCTGTAATCGTTTTAATAGCTACTTCTTTGTTTTTCTTGGCATCATTTATCATTTCCTTTAAATCTTCGGGAATGGTAAAATACTTTTCTGCCCAAAGGTGAATTTCAAATAAAATTGGCAATAAATCAATGCCTTTGTGGGTAAGACGGTACAAAACTTTTGCTTTACTATCGGGGTGTTCTCGTTTTTCTATGATCTTATTTTCTTCAAGGGCTTGTAGCCTTGCCGCCAAAATATTGGTAGCTATTCCTTCCGCCGACTTCAAAAAATCGCCATAAGTTGATTTTTGATAGAACATTAAATCTCTGACAATCAACAAAGACCACTTGTCTCCAAATATTTCAAGAGAGCAACTTATTGGGCATTCTGACCTCATTTTTGACATTTTATAAAAATATTTTAAAAATAATTGAAATAATTACTTGCATTTTGAAAGTGGTTTGTATATTTTTACTTGCAATTTGCAAGTAAAAATACAGTTTTAATTTTAAAACAAACAGAAATGAGTAAGAATATTTTAATAACAGGTGCTTCTTCGGGCTTTGGTTTACTTATCGCAAACGAGCTTCATAGAAATGGTTACAATGTAATTGGCACAAGTCGAAATCCGAGTAAAATCAATGTGCCATTTAAAATGTTGGCGTTGGATATTGCCGATGAAAATTCGATAAAAGCATTTACCAGCGAGTTATTCAAGCACATTTCAAAATTAGATGTCTTGATAAACAACGCAGGATATTATCTATCAGGTCTTGCCGAAGAAACAACGATTGAGCAAGGCAAACAACAATTTGAAACCAATTTTTGGGGAACAATCCACCTTACCAACGCATTATTACCACATTTCAGAAAGCAACGCTCGGGTAAAATCATCACCGTAGGTTCGATTACTGGTTTGCTCAATTTCCCGAATGCCGCCTATTATGGTGCATCAAAACACGCTTTGGAAGGCTATTTCAAGTCATTGCGATTTGAGTTGAACGAATTTAATATCAAAGTGGCTATGGTGGAGCCAATGGGTTTCAAAACGGGTATAATCACCAATTCGTTTGTGGCCGAAGGCAAAATCAATGACTACGATACTTACCGAAACAAAATAGAAAGGTTTGCCAAAGACTTATTTGATAATTCGCCTGAGCCAACGCCTGTCATCAATATGCTTTTGAAATTAATTGAAGATAGAAATCCAACATTCAGTAACCCAGTTGGCAAAGGGGCATCTGTTATTCTTTCGATACAGCATTTCGCCTACAAAACATTTGAAAATACTCTTTTGAGAAATATTAATAAATTTAAATAAAATGAAAGCATTTACAGTAAAAAAATACGGAAAAAAGGAAACTTTACACTTAACTGATGTAAATGAGCCAACCGTAAACGAAAACGAAGTTTTGGTTCAGATTCACAGTGCAGGTGTAAACTTGTTGGATTCACTCATCAGAAATGGAGAGTTCAAAATATTTTTACCCTACAAAACTCCATTTATCAATGGCCACGACATGGCGGGAGTTGTAACCAAAGTTGGGTCGAAAGTTACTAAATACAAAGTAGGCGATGAAGTTTACTCAAGACCTGCCGACCACAAAATCGGTACTTTTGCCGAATACATTTCTATTGATGAGCAAGATGTTGCCTTAAAACCAAAAAATCTTTCAATGGAAGAAGCGGGTTCTATTCCGTTGGTTGGACTTACCTCTTGGCAGGCTCTTATTGAGATTTCAAAACTCAAAAAAGGTAAAAAAGTATTTATTCAGGCTGGTTCTGGCGGTGTGGGTACATTTGCGATTCAGTTGGCCAAACATTTGGGGGCTTTTGTGGCTACAACGACAAGTTCGGCAAATACGGCTTTGGTAAAAAGTTTGGGAGCTGATTTGGTGATAGACTACAAAACACAAGATTTTGCCACAATTTTGAAAGATTATGATATGGTTTTGCATAGCAATAGAGAGGCAAAAGTGCTTGAAGATTCTTTAAGAATTTTAAAACGTGGTGGCACATTGGTTTCACTGACAGGCCCGCCAACAGGCGAAGGAGCTAAAGAAATGGGAATGGCTTGGCACTTTCAGGTGATTATGAATTTATTGAGTTTTTCGGTAAGACGAAAAGCTAAAAAATTGGGTGTTAATTTTAAATTCTTATTCATGCGTGCAGAAGGCAACCAATTAACTGAAATTACGAAACTGATTGAAGCGGGAATCATAAAACCAGTGATTGACAAAGTATTTCCGTTTGAGCAAACTAATGAGGCATTGGAATATGTCGAAACAGGCAGGTCGAGAGGAAAAGTTGTGGTTAAAGTTAAGTAGTTTCTTAGACTTGTTGCGATAGTCTCGCTTTTATCGTCAGTGCAAACACTGACATTTACCTATAAAAAACGGAAGCTGTAAGGCTTCCGTTTTTATTTATGGTAGCACAAGTTTCTAACTTGTGGTTTTGCATCGAAACATTCTCCAAAAACACCTTGTTCAATCTGAAAAAGAATGAGTAATTTCGCAGCAAAAACTATCAATCTGGATGAAACTCAACAAGCAAAATAGAGGTATCATTCTGAGTCTGCTTTGTCTGCTATCGCTCTCGACAATGGCTCAGATTGCTAAACCTACAAGCGTTCCTCAAACCACAATTCCTCAACAACCAAAACAAACCGTTTATGCCATCATCGAGCAAGTGCGTAAAAAACACGCTCCTGATAAACGAGTAGCATTTTTTCAGGCCGAACTTGATTCTAATCGAATTGTGGGTAAAACCAATTTGCCCGCCGCCAAGAAAGATTTGTTAAATCGCTTAAAATCAAATGGTTATACATTGCTTGATGCCGTAAAAGTATTGCCTGATAATGATTTACTCGAAAACCGTAATTGTGGGGTTGCTAATATTTCGGTGCTAAATTTACGTAGCCAACCCAAAGAATCAGCCGAACTGGCTTCACAAGCCTTGCTCGGAACACCACTCAAAGTGCTTGACCGTGAACGCAATTGGTACATGATTCAAACGCCCGATAATTACATTGGTTGGGCTGATGGCTCGACTTTCGCTCGTATTACGCAATATCAATTTGACCGCTATCAAGCCAATAAATTCTTGATGTTTGCCAAACCTTATGGATTCTCGTATGCCAAAGCCGACGAAAATTCTCAGACTATTTCTGACCTTACTTGGGGAAATGTTTTGGCCGTAAAAGATACACTGCAAGATTTTTATGAAGTAATATATCCAGATGGTCGTAATGCCTTTATTTTGAAAAAAGAAGTCATCGGACACCAAGAATGGAAACAATCGGTCACGGCTTCCGAACAAAACTTGGTCAATGCTGCTTTCAGAATGCAAGGTTTGCCTTATTTATGGGGTGGAACTTCGTGGAAAGGTGTAGATTGTAGTGGTTTTACACGTATGGTTTATCAATCAAACGGAATTTTACTACCACGTGATGCTTCGCAGCAAGTTTGGGCGGGAGAAGAAGTGCCTTTCGATAGCCTTCAAGTAGGAGATTTATTGTTTTTTGGCGAAAAAGCCACGCCCGAAAAATCAGAGCGAGTTGTACACGTAGGAATGTGGTTGGGTAATAAAGAATTTATTCATTCATCGGGCATGGTAAGAATCAGTAGTTTTGATGAGCGTTCGCCACGCTACGACGCCCACAATGCAGGCCGATATTTACGAGCCAGACGCATTTTAGGCACAGATAAAGGAATTGTTTCGTTAAAGAAATAATTTCCTCATGATTAGCGTCGGCAAGGCTCGAAGCCTTGCCGACGCTAAAACAAGTAAAAGTTATTTGTCAAACTTACACTTATTGCATAAATTCGTACATTCTTAAAAATATTCAACTAATTATATAAAAATGAAAAAATCAATCATTTTTTCAGTCTTTACGCTCCTTGTGGTTTTTGCCTGTAAGCAAACCCAGAAAACGCTTTCTGACGAAAGTTATTCTAAGCTAACTGACGACGAAAAACGCAAAGTAGAACACGCAATTGATGGAATCCAGTTGGCCGACCCAGATTTGGAAGTAACGCTTTTTGCGTCAGAACCAATGATGATGAACCCAACCAATATGGATATTGATGCCAAGGGAAGAGTCTGGATTTGTGAAGGATATAATTATAGAAATAAACTAAATCCAAAGAATCCGTACAACAAAAAGGGTGATAGAATCTTGATTATGGAAGATACTAATCAAGATGGAAAAGCCGATAAAAGCACGGTTTTTTATCAAGGCGAAGACATCAACTCTGCTCTCGGAATCTCAGTTTTGGGCAACAAAGTAATCGTTTCTTGCTCGCCGAATGTATTTTTATTTACTGATGAAAACAGCGATGGAAAAGCTGATAAAAAAGAAATTATTTTCACTGGTCTGAAAGGCGTTCAGCACGACCATGCTATTCACGCTTTTACATTCGGACCTGACGGGAAACTCTATTTCAACGGTGGAAATGAAGTACAAACCCTCAGCGATAAAAACGGCAAAGAATTAACCGATGATTTAGGCCGACCGTTCTCTACATACAAACAAGGAAAAGTTTTCAGATGCGATATTGATGGCTCAAACGTAGAAATTTTGGGACATAATTTCCGTAATAATTATGAAGTAGCTCTTGATTCTTACGGCCGTATGTGGCAGTCGGATAATGATGATGACGGCAACAAAGGTGTGCGTATCAACTACGTAATGGATTATGGCAATTATGGCTACAAAGATGAAATGACTGGTGCAAGCTGGCAAGAACGCCGCACTAATTGGGAGTCTGAAATTCCACTTCGTCATTGGCACTTAAACGACCCAGGCGTTGTGCCAAACTTGCTTCAAACAGGTGCTGGCTCGCCAACAGGAATGATTGTTTATGAAGGAAAGCTTTTACCCGAAAAATATCAAAACCAAGTCATTCACTGCGATGCAGGGCCGAGTATTGTGCGTTCGTATCCAGTTACTAAAAATGGTGCTGGTTTTACGGCAACTATCAATAATATCTTAGATGGCTCGAAGCGTGACCAATGGTTCCGCCCGTCAGATATTACGACTGCTCCTGATGGCTCAATTTTCGTAGCTGACTGGTACGATCCAGGTGTCGGTGGTCACGCAATGGGAGATTCGGTGCGTGGGCGTATTTACAGAATTGCTCCAAAAGGCGAGGCTTATTCTGTACCAAAATTTGATTTTGAAACTGCCGAGGGTTGTGTTGAAGCTCTCCAAAATGCCAATGTAGCTGTGCGTTATTTGGCTTGGACAAAACTAAACTCGCTCCAAGAAAAAGCTGAAGAGGCTTTATTGAAATTATGGAAAGATGACGACTCTCGTATGCGTGCAAGAGCCTTGTGGTTGTTGGGTAAAATCAAAGGCAAAGAAGCTAAATATTTGCAAGAAGCCGCCAATGATGCTGACGAAGATATTCGTATTACAGCTATTCGTTTATCTCGAGAATTAAGCACGGATAACACAGCAATGCTTCAAAAACTCGCTACTGATCCATCATCACAAGTGCGTCGTGAAGTTGCTTTGGCTATTCGTCATAAAACGTCTTCTGCCGCTGCCAATATTTGGGCAACACTGGCCAGCCAATATGATGGCAAGGATAGATGGTATTTAGAAGCACTCGGTATTTCGGCTGATAATCAGTGGGATACGTTTTTTGCGAGTTATTTGGTAAAAGCAGGTGAAAAATGGAGAAATGATGCTGCGGCTAAAGACTTAGTGTGGCGTAGTCGCTCAACAGATAATATTTTCCGTTTGGCTGAATTGGCAAAATCAAGTAAAGATAATTTGCGTTATTTCCGTGCTTTTGATTTCCAAAGTAATCCAGAAAAAACAAAAATTTTACTCGGCATGCTCGAGGGGGGGAATGCATCGGGCGATATTATGACGCTGGTTTTCAAGCATTTAGATATGAATACCGCCAAGCAAGACCCACTTTTCAAGAGCCTTTTACCGAAAGTTCTGGATGGTATAAAAAATCCAACCGATTATCTTGATTTAGTAAAACGCTATGAACTAAAAGACCAAGTGAGTCGATTAACTGAAATGGCAATGAAAGATTCGGTTTTGGGTGGAGAAGCGGCCAAGATTCAAATAAAAATGAATGGTTTGGGGGAATTTCAAAAGCTTACCCAAAACAAAGATGAAGATATTGTTCGTAAAGCAATTGGCGTTTACGGTGGCGTTGACGAAAAACCCGTAACCGACTATTTGGTAAGTTTATTCAATAACAAAAACCTCAGCAAAGGCGTGCGTAATCAAGCAATGTATGCGATGTACGGCTGGAATAGTGAAGAAATTTTGTGGAATTTAGTAAAAGCTAATAAGGTTTCGGAAGAAGTAATGCCGATTGCCAAGAAGATTTTGTTGGGAACATGGCACAGCGATATTCGTACCGATGCCATGAAAATGTTTGGTGCTGAAATGGACAAAGAATTAGGCGATATCAACGAACTCGCCAAAGGCGTAGGAAATGTAGCAAGCGGACAGAAAGTATTTAAAATGTACTGTACTGCTTGCCATCAAGTAAAAGGCGAGGGGGTGAACTTTGGCCCTGCATTGACCGAAATTGGTAGTAAACTATCAAAAACGGCACTTTATTCGGCAATTATCAACCCAAGTCAAGGAATTAGCTTTGGTTATGAAGGCTATAAACTCAAGCTCAAAGACGGTACAGAAGTAGAAGGAATGATTTTGAGCAAAACTGAAAATGATATCAACGTCAAACAAATCGGCAGCACAAACCCAACTGCTTTCAAGCGTGCAGATATTGTTTCGATGGAAGAAAACGAAGAATCCTTAATGCCTAAATTCCCACTACAAAAACAAGAAATGGTTGATTTAGTGGAGTATCTGCGTACGTTGAAGAAGCAGTAAAATAATATATTTGTCATAAATAAACAGGAGCATAGCAATCGTTATGCTCCTGTTCTATTTTTGAGTAGTTTTGCAAAATCCATTCTATTAAACAAAATGCCCTATGAAACAAAACTTACTGAGTGTATGCTTTGCTTTGATGTTTATCAATGCTTTATTTGCTCAAAACTCCGCTACTTTTACCAATCCATTATTGCCTTCGGGGGCAGACCCTTATAGTTTTTACAAAGACGGCTATTATTATTATACTCATACACAGCAAAATAAGCTGACGATTTGGAAAACAAAAAGCTTGGCTGATTTGAAAACCGCCGAGTCGAAGACAATTTGGACACCGCCCGCAGGAACGATGTATTCAAAAGAACTATGGGCTCCCGAAATCCATTTCATTCAAGGTAAATGGTATATGTATTTTGCGGGCGACGATGGTGATAATAATCACCACCGAATGTATGTGCTGGAAAATGCCTCGCCTGACCCAATGAAAGGCGATTGGACCTTTAAAGGAAAAGTTGCCGACGAATCAGATGATAAATGGGCAATTGATGGCGATGTCTTTGAGCATCGTGGACAATTATATATGATTTGGTCGGGCTGGGAAGGTGATAAAAACGGTCAGCAAAACATTTATATTGCCAAAATGAAAAATCCGTGGACGATTACAGGCGGACGCTCGAAAATATCTGGCTCAGATTTTGACTGGGAAAAACACGGCGACCTCAACGAACCAAATCTTAAACACGTGAACGTAAACGAAGGCCCACAGATATTGAAACACGGTAAAAAGTTATTCATTATCTATTCAGCAAGTGGCTGTTGGACAGACTTTTACGCTCTCGGGATGCTTACTGCCGATGCAGCGGCTGATTTGATGAATCCAAAAAGTTGGAAGAAATCGCCTGAACCGCTCTTCAAGCAATCGCCCGAGAATAAAGTTTTTGCACCAGGGCATAACTCATTCTTCAAATCGCCCGATGGCAAAGAAGATTGGATTTTGTACCACGCTAATTCCGAACCCAATCAAGGTTGCGGCAAATTCCGTTCACCAAGAATGCAAAAGTTTACGTGGAATGCCGACGGAACGCCAAATTTTGGTGTACCTGTGAAAGAAGATGAAGTGTTGGCTGTTCCTTCTGGGAAATAGTTATTGGTATAAAACAAAACAGAGGTATACTTTTGAAGTGTGCCTCGTTTTGTTTCCAGAAATTAGTTTTACTGCTTAAACACTCGAATCATTTTGCTTTCATTGCCTTGCTTGATGTTTAGCAAATACTGCCCTGTCTGATTTTTGCTTAAAATGTGTTCAATCGTAGATTTTTGGCTTTCCCAAGTACCTGAGTTTTGGTACAGATTATTTCCCATTTTATCGCTCATCATTATTTCAAATACGCCTTCGGGAGATTTTTCATTGATTAATAAATCAATTTTTCCATCGGTTGTGTTTGGGTAAATAGTGGCTTTTAAATCTGATGGGCAGTCTTCGATAATGCCTTTTATTTTCCAAATAGTTTTTTCACAATATCCGCCAACTGGTATAAAATGAACTTCGCCTTCATAGATTCCTGCATTACCAGCAATCGGATTACCGTTTGGACTTATTTTATTAGAATTTCCTACTAACTGAATATCTAAAGAATTATTCGTGTCGTAGTAATGGTAAAAGGACTTTAAAACATTATTCGTTTTGGTGTAAGTATAGCTTTGTTCGTTGAAAAAACCTGTGACAGTCTTAAATCCATTTGGTACAACTACTGTTAAATCAGTAACATCTGAACCTATTTTTGTGTGTAAGTACGCAGTCGAACTGGTGGTTAGTACTTCTTTATTTGCACAGGTTCTAAGAACAATCTCATTCTTTTTAAAGTCATTAGGATTAATATTTTGTCCCGTAGTTCCTCCATTTTCGAGATAATTCCAGACTGATAAGGAAGATATAAATTTATCTTCAAGTATTAAATGAGGTACACACGGCATTACGCTACTCCAAGTTTTCCCGATTCGGATTCTATCTATCACACATTCTGTTCCAACGTTTATATCGCTTTGACTCAAAACAATATTACTAATATTTGTGAGCTTAACTTTGCTTGGGTATAAGCCATCTCCACTAAATGCACTGGTGTTAGAACTTTCTGTTCGTAAATAGGCTTGCCCGTTACCAGTACCAGTAAGTTGGTACGAAAAAATAAAATCCGTAGTACTTGTACCAACAGAAATCACTGATACTATCTCATCCCGTGAATCTCGTACAACTAAATACCAGAGAGTTCCTGCAAAATTTGTAGAGACTAATGAAAATTTCAGTAAAGGAACAGTCGGATTCTCTTTGGAACTCAAAAACATAAAATAACTCGAAGGACTAAATTTTTTAGGATAATGAGTATTACCAACTGGAAAATATTTTTTTACATCAATCTGAAATGAAAGATAGATTTTTTCATCAATAACTGGCGTAAACGACCGAATCACGTCCTGCCCATTTTTATTCAAATAAGCTGCTCCTCCAGAGGCGGAATAGCCTGTTTTTGACAAACCCAATGCGATTTTTATCGGATTGTCAGTCGCACTCGTAAGGGGTTTCCAGTTGTGTTTGTTCAAATTATCACCGACTGGATAATCAAAGTCTTCGCTCAAAAGTAAGTCTTGAGCGTTTACGAAGATAGCAGTAAAAAGTAGTAGTAGAGTAGCAATAAGTATTTTCATATTTTTTAGATTTAGTGTTCTGAAGTTAATGACTTTAATTTTGCAGAAAAGTTGTATTACTTTTGGTAAAAAATAAACACTAAATCATGAAAAAATACATTGCTTTTCTGCGAGGAATAAACGTAGGGAATATCCGAATCAAAATGCCCGATTTGAAAAAGGCTTTCGAGAACATGGGTTTCCAAAATCCTGTAACTTATCTGCAAACAGGAAATGTTGTTTTTGAATCGGAGAAGGGTATTTCAGAAATTAAAGTAATTCTTGAAAAAGGACTTACAGAAACCTTTCATTATCAAGCATTTGTGTTACTTTATGACTTTTATGTTTTGGACGAAATCGTGGCAAAATATCCATTCGAGAAAGACGAAAGCAATCATGCTTATGTAATTTTTGTAGAAAGTGAAGCCGTTTTTGAAGAACTGGCAACCATTGCAGAAACCGTAGATGAGGAAATAGCAAGAGGAAATGCCGTGCTTTACTGGAAAGTTCCAAAAGGCGAAAGTTTGAATACTCCTTTTTCTAAAATCACCGCCAGAGCAAAATACAAAAGCAGTACCACCGTTCGGAATATTAATACACTCGAAAAAATGCTCGAATAAGAGCCAATTTGTAGCGTAATTTTCTGAATTGCTTAGCTCTGATGGAACAATTTAAAAAATTGTTCTACATTTTCGGTACTAAAAAACTATCTTTGCAAATATTTTTTTGAAAGAATTCGACATATTGATTTAAAAAATGTTTGAAAATTTAAGTGATAAGCTAAATAAGGCCATCAAAACCCTTAAAGGGCAAGGCCGAATTACTGATATTAACGTGGCATCGACCGTCAAAGAAGTAAGACGTGCTTTGATGGATGCCGACGTAAACTACAAAGTTGCTAAAGACGTAACCGACCGTGTGCGTGAAAAAGCAATCGATCGTAAAGTAATGATTGCGGTTGAACCAGGTCAGTTATTCGTAAAAATCGTACAGGAAGAATTGATGGAACTCATGGGCGGACAAGCTCAGAGCGTCAATTTAAAAGGCTCACCAGCAGTGGTTTTGATTGCAGGTTTGCAAGGTTCGGGTAAAACTACTTTTTCGGGTAAATTTGCTTCTTACATCAAAAAACAAGGTCGCCAAGTATTGTTAGTTGCCTGTGATGTGTACCGTCCTGCGGCCATTACGCAATTGCAAGTGTTGGGCGAGCAAATCGGCGTAGAGGTTTTTGCTGAGCCAGAAAACAAAGATGCTGTAAGTATCGCCAAAAATGCACTCGCTTACGCCAAATCTCATGGTAAAAGCGTAGTAATCGTCGATACTGCGGGTCGTTTGGCAGTTGATGAGGTGATGATGAAAGAGGTAGAGGAAATCAAAAAAGCCATCACACCGAGTGAGATTTTATTTGTAGTTGACTCGATGACGGGTCAAGATGCCGTAAATACTGCGAAGACCTTTAACGAAAGACTTGATTTTGATGGCGTTGTATTAACCAAACTCGACGGTGATTCTCGTGGTGGTGCTGCCCTTTCAATTAAAGCCGTTGTAAATAAACCAATCAAGTTTATTTCGACGGGTGAGAAAATGGATGCCCTTGATATTTTCTACCCTGACCGTATGGCGAGTAGAATCTTGGGCATGGGTGACGTGATTTCCCTCGTAGAAAGAGCTCAACAGGCTTTCGACGAAGACGAATCTCGTCGCTTGAATAAAAAGATGCGTGAGAATAAGTTTGATTTAACCGACTTCTTAACGCAATTGGAGCAAATCAAGAAAATGGGGAATATCAAAGATTTGATGGGTATGATTCCAGGGGTTGGCTCACAAATCAAAGACATTGACATTAGTAATGATTCGTTTAAGCCAATCGAAGCCATTATCAAGTCAATGACTCCGAAAGAGCGTGAAAAACCCGATATTATTGATGGTAGCCGCAAGAAAAGAATTGCCGCAGGTAGTGGAACTGATATTGTGCAAGTAAACAATCTTTTGAAGCAATTCGACCAAATGAGAAGCATGATGAAAAAAGTAAATCAGATGCAATCTTCGGGCAAAATGAAGGCTTTTAAATAAGGATTCCTTGTGAAAATGAAAAGGTCAATGAGCAATTTGCTTGTTGACCTTTTTTATTTGGTTTTATTTCTTAGCAAAATAATATAAATAAGTCGGCTCGCTTGTTCCGTCAGGTTTTTCGCTTTTGGTAAAATAGCCTTTATTGTCTTTATCGAAGCAAAAACCCTCGCCTTGTGGCTCATTTTGATAAGGAAGCAATTTATCTCGATTGCGTGAAAGCGTAGTGGCTATGCTTTCACCAGTCTTTCTGTACCAATAATAAATAGCATCATAATTTCTGAGTACAATCTCTTTACCATCGCTCGAAATTCCGCCACTTGTGATTGCCAAAAAAGGAATCGCCTGCACAAATTTTGCTGTCTGCATTTCAGTAGTTGATTGAGGATAAGGCAATTGATAAATCCTTACATTAAACTCTCGCTTCGTAACGATGTAAATATCTTTGGTGGCGGGGTCGAGCAAAATACATTCGGCATCACGGCTTCCATCAGGGTACTGAAAAGTGATTCTATCAAAGGTCGTAACTTTTTCAGAAAGTGATTGTGGTTCTACGAAACGATAAATGTAATATTGATTATTATAAGCCGCATTATTATCACCAATTTCTGCCAAATAAATGTAGTTTTTGCCACTTTCTGGACCAACACCAATACTTATATCTTCCCAATCACGATTGGGAAAAGGCATTTGGATATTTCCCTTATATTCTCCTGAATGTGAAAACTGATGCAAAACATTAGGGTTATCACCATCTTCGTTTATCCAAACATTTCCTGGCATACTTCTACTATCAGCCACTCCCGATGCTTCATTGGCGATATTGCTTGGCAATAGTGAACTTTTGGGAGTAGTTTCAAAATCAGGAATTGTTTCGGTAGGAGTAGGCGTAGGTGTTCTTCCGAACCAATCGCATGAACTGAGCGTAAAAATGATGATTGAATAGAGAATGAATATCCGCATTGTGTGTTTAAATTGGGGGTTCGGCTATTGGGTTTATGTTCAGAAAGACGGTTTTTAGTATTTAAAGGTTGTAATCAACATCAAAAATCAATCTTTTGGCTGCGAAGAGATTTCTTTTCGCCATCAAGTTTCTTGGTTTTTAAGCGTTTTTCTACTACTGATTGCGGCGTTTTAGAAGGAATCCGTTTCTTTTTTTCTTGAAAAGCTTTTTCTAAGACTTTATAAAACTTCTTTATAACCAACTCTTTATTCTGTAATTGACTGCGTTTTTCTTGTGCTGTTATTGCTAAAACTGTTTCCTGGACTAATTGGCTTTGTAGTTTTTCAAGCAACTTTGTTTTTTGTTCATCTGTCAGTAGGGTAGAGGTAGCAATATTGAATCTCAGCTCTACTTTGGTTTCTACTTTATTTACATTCTGCCCACCAGGCCCACCGCTGCGGGAGGTCTGAAATTCAATTTCGGGTAGAAAATCTATGGTTTTAATATCTATTTGCATTGTTATAGCGTTGCGAACGTCGGCAGGGTTCTGAACCCTGCCGACGTTAATTTACGTAAATTAATCTTTCAGCCCTGCACAACTGTTCCGAGCAAGCCTGCAATCTTCTTAATGACCTCTTTTAATTGCATCATTTTTACCAAAATCTGGTCTTGCTCTTCATAGCTTTGGGCTTCCAAAAGCTGGTTCGAGAGCTTAGTCATGTCAGACTCATAACGTGTCTTTTTTAGTCTGAGTACGTTCGTGTAAGCTAAATCGGCCAGTTTATCAGTTTCCGATGGAATATAAATCTCTTTCTTTAACCAATTTTCACTCAATTGATGCGGTGTTGAAAGCCAATTTATCACCTGCTGCTGAATCTCTGTATCTTGATGGCTCGTGAAATGTGAAGTATCGGGAATCTGATGATTTTGATAAAATTCTCGAAAAATCGACAAGATTTTTTGATACGTTGGAGTTTCAAAAACCATATCTCTGATTTCGTTGAAAACATAATCAGTCAACGTAAAATCAATATTATCAACCACATTTCGGTCTAAAACGTGCGTGCCATAACAAACCAAAAGTCTAATACATTCTTCTTCTTGGTAAGAAACCGCTGAGCGTTGAGCCTCAGTTCTTTCAACAGGAAAACTGGGCGAAACTTCTGGACGCTCAACTAAAACATCCAAATCACCAACTTGCTGAGGTTGCACTCGATTTTGGCGTTGGCGGTCTTTTTCGGCATCGTTTACTTTTTTGAGCGAAATTTTGTTTCCTTCCGTAATCAAAATTTGCTCTTCGATGCCCATCAAATTGGCTACTTCTTGATAAAAAACCGAACGCTTGATAGAATCAGGAATTTTAGAAATTGTTTCTACCAACTCTTTGATTACTTCTGCTCGTTTGATTGGGTCATGACCCACATCTTTGAGCGAAATTTCGGTTTTGAAACGAATAAAATCTTTTTGAGTTCGCTGAACGTATTCTTTAAATGCTTGACTACCAACTTTTTGAATAAAACTATCTGGGTCATCGCCGTCGGGGAAAACTACGGCTTTTACGTTTAGTCCTTCTTCCAAAATAATATCAATTCCACGCAACGAGGCCTTGATACCAGCGGCATCGCCATCGTAAAGCACCGTAATATTATTCGTAAAACGCCTAATTAACTGAATCTGCTCTTTGGTAAGCGATGTTCCCGACGAAGCCACTACATTCTCTACACCCGATTGGCTCAACGAAACTACATCGGTGTAGCCTTCTACTAAATAACAATTATCTTCTACACGAATCGGATTTTTGGCTTGCTGAATACCATAAACGATATAACTTTTGTGGTAAACGGCTGTTTCGGGTGAGTTCAGATATTTGGGTGCATTCGGGTCTTTTTTCAGAATCCTCGCCCCAAAAGCTATCGGTTTTCCGCCTACATTATGAATCGGGAAAATGACTCGCCCTCTGAATCTATCAATTGGGTCTTTGCCTTCTTTTACAATCGAAAGCCCTGCTTTTTCGAGAATATCTATCGAAAAACCATTTTTCATGGCGTGTTTCGTAAATGCATCCCAACCATCGGGGCTATAACCCAGCTCAAATCGCTGAATGGTGGTATGATTAAAGCCACGTTCTTTAAAATAACTTTGCCCGATGCTTTGTCCTTCTGGGCTTTTCCAAAGTTGGTCTTGATAATATTTATTGGCAAAATCTAAAACTATGTAAAGACTTTCCTTTTCGTTTTGGGCTTGTTGTTCTTCGTTGCTTACTTCTTTTTCGGCTACTTCGATGCCGTATTTTTTTGCTAAATGCTTGAGGGCTTCTGGGTAGCCGATTCCTTCAATATCCATCACAAAACGCACTGAGTCGCCTGCTTTGCCACAGCCAAAACATTTATAAATGCCTTTGGCTGGTGAGACGTAAAAAGAAGGAGTTTTTTCATTATGAAAAGGACAACAGGCTATCATGTTTGCTCCCCGTTTTTTGAGAGAAACGTATTCGCCAACGATTTCGGTTACGTCGGCGGCTTGTAAAATCTGTTGAACTGTTTCTTGACTTATCCTCATATTGCAATTTACTCACTACTTAATCAAAATGACACATTTTGTGCTACTTTTGTTCCGAAAAAAACAAAGGTACGGTGGAATTTTATACTTTTATCAATATTGGTGGAACAATTGCCTTTGCAGCATCGGGTGCTTTGGCGGGAATTCGTAAAAAACTCGATGTCTTTGGGCTGGCCGTAATGGCTTTCGTGACATCGGTTGGCGGTGGAACAATCCGAGATATTTTGATAGGTCATTTGCCCGTAAAATGGATTCTTGATTCTTCGATTATACTATTGATTGCGGGCGTAACACTCATCACGGTTTTATTTAAAAACCGTATCGAGAAATTGGATAAAACGCTTACTTTTTTCGATTCTTTGGGGCTTGGATTTTTTACGCTTAGAGGTATTCAAGAAGGCATTGCCATTCAGTTGGATATTCCTTCATGCTTGATTTTGGGTACAATTACAGCCTGTTTCGGTGGCGTGATTCGAGATATTTTATTAAACGAAATTCCGACGCTTTTCCGAAAAGAAATCTACGCTACGGCCTGTATTTTGGGCGGAATTGTCTTCTTTTTACTACAGAAACTCAATATTTCTGCTCAAATTATCGAGGTTACTACGATTCTGACCATTTTCGGAATAAGGCTCATTGCTGTAAAAATGAATATTTCATTGCCGAAAGTTGATTGATTTGTAGAATGCCATTGTCTGTGTCCTCACAGACAATGGCGTAGGAATTTATTAGCACAAGATTTGCATTTAAGAGGCATTGCGACCAATTATTCTCAAACTGGCAAAATCACGCCCAAACTCAGCTATAACCTACATATTTTGTCGGTTGTGAATACTTCGACACTAAAAATAGAAAATAAAACATTTCAGTCTGGACATGCACATTTTATTCCTCACTTACTGCTCAATTATAAATTGACCGATAAATGGAATGTGGGCGGTGGATATGCCTTCGGCCGACACGATATTTTTGGCTTGAGAGAAAACGAAAATCGCATTGTCTTGCAGACGGTCTGTAATTGTAAAATTGGGAAACTAACGACCAATAATCGTGGGCGTTTTGAATGGCGTAATCCACTGAATTTATAAACAAATATTCGCTCCGATGCCTCAATTTTTCGTTATCAACTGGGTTTGAATTATCCATTGTATGACACAAAAAAATCAAAAAAAGGCCTTTATGCTTTAGCTTCTAACGAAGTGTTTTTGTATCTGAAAGGTGCAACAAATGGCCCAGTTAGCTCAAAGAATGGACTTTTACTATCAGAAAACTGGTCGAATATCGGTTTGGGTTATACGACAGGCAAAAACCGAATTGAAGTGGGGTATGGTTTTCAGTCTTTGGTCAGAAACAAAAAACAGGATATGCGTTTCTTGAATTTGCTACAATTATCATTCACGACCACTATCAACTGGGGACGATGTGCAGTATTGGTATTATTGAGTTCTTAGACAAGAGATTATAGAGACGAGACAAGAAATTTTCTGAATAGTTTTGTCTCATATCTTTTGTCTCATATCTTTTGTCTCTGGTCTTTTCAAACGTGCCAAATAAGCAAAAGTGGCAAGCCCTGCTATGAGCGTAATGGCTGAAAGCCCTAAGTGCGGAAGTGATGGCCTTAGCACCCACATGGCACCGATGAACTGCACAATCAGAATAATATAGAGGAAAGTCGCAATGGCTTTGCGAGGCAATTTACTAATCACAAACGAACCCAGTGGAGCAAAAAATGCTACAAACGGAATACACGCCAACCACATTTCAAAAGCTTCTTGCTGGAAATCACCGATAACTGCCCCGTGAATGAAAAAACCAAGCAGGGTTTCGAGCGTCATGATAATTACAGATGAAGGAACTGCTACTTTCTCGTTGATGCGGTAATAAATTGTCATCAAACAGAAGGTAAAAATATTGATTCCTGTACCGAAAATTGAAGAAATCATTCCACCGATTAGTCCGAAAAAGATTAATCTGACCATATCCGAACGCAGAAAATTCTGAATTTTATCAAAAACTTCACGTTGTGGTTTCGTGTTTTCGTACCACAAAATTAGTCCAAAGCTAAGCCAAAGCGAGACAAAAAATAGCTTTGCCAGTGGTGGAGAAATCAGAGGAACGATGTAATAAGTGCCAAAAATCAGTCCGAAAACTCCGCCGAATGTTACGTATTTGATGTAATTCCAATCGACTTTTATCTTTAGTCCCAAGATTAATAACGATGCTGAAGTCATGCCGATGCTTTGAATGGCAAAAGCGAAGTTTCGAGCAACTGCTGGCTCTATTTTAAGCAAAAGCGTAAAAACAGGATAAGCGATAGCGGCACTTCCTTCGGGGCTTGAGCCTGCGATAAATGCCCCAAATATCATTGTCAGAACTGCTGCCCAATGTTTGGCAAAGACATAAAAACTATCGGTCGAGGTAACATAAAAAGCCCAGCAACTCAGCACAATCGTAATGAAGCCTATGTATAAATAAGGGATTTTGTTTTTAGAAGTTTTCTCGACAGACATAAAAAAATATGTTACTTTTGTAAAAGTGATTTACAAATTTAGTTGCAAATATTGATTTTAAGCATACCATCTAATGAAAAATATTGAAGAGATTTTGCAGAAATTGCTTGCTGAGCAAGATTTTTTAAAAGAAATGCAGGGAAGAATCGTAGAAAACTATGATATTATGATTCAGAATCAGCAGCAAAATGCCGATAATCATGAGGTGGTGATTCATAACCAAGCTACGATTATTCGTAACCAAGAAATCATTGTCAATAATCAGATAAATATTGTTCGTAATCAAAAGCAAATTGCCCAAAATCAGATTCAATTAGAGGTTATTTTGCACACACAAGCTCATGTTTTGAATTTACTAAAAAAGCTAACAGGCGAAAACGAAGCACTCGAAGATACGACTAAATCTATTGAAAATTTGATTTTATCTAAGCAGGAAAGTATCAAAAATAGACCTTTGAACGACCCTTCTACATTATAAAATTGGCTATTGATTAGCTATTTTTTCTTCCAAAAGCCTAACCTGAATCTGTAATGATTTTATTTCAGAATCTTTACTTTCTACAATTTGCTTAGTCAATTTAAGTTGAATTTGCAGGCCTTCTATTTGTTGACTCAGTAGTTTATTATGGAATTCGAGTTGTCGTTTTTCGTTACTAAAATCTTCGCTTGATTCTTTTATAGACTTATTTTTCGCTTTTGAACCATATAATTTTTCAATTTGTTCAAGCGATAATTCCGTAAAGTCGGAATTTTTTAAATCATCAATATTGATTCCAAAGAAATTGCTAATCAGTTCACAAACATCTAAAGGTGGAAATGTTTTGCCAATTTCATAATCTGAAATGGCACTTTTACTTATCTTTAGTTTTTCTCCTAATGATTCTAAGGTTAATTTCTGCTTTTTTCGTAAAACTCTAAGGTTTGAACCAAATCTTTTTTCCATTATTTAGGAATTTATCTATTTTATTTCCGAAAATTTGGAATATATTTTAAATGTTTGTTACTTTGTTTTGCAATTTAATCAATTCGTCAAAGATTAAAAAATCTTATTTATTGACCAGTGAATGATTAAATAATGCTGAAAGCTCTTATAATATTTAAGCACAGACAATTACATTCAAAAGTATAGCACTCGAAGTCGATGAAAAAACTTTTTTACTTGGGCGTAATCGGACTAATTCTGTTCGAGTTTCTGAATGTTTATTTCATCATGCCGCTGCCAGGTAGCCAGCGAATACGAAGCATCGACTTAGCGTATTTTCTTTATACTTGGCGTTGGGCGTTTCGTGGGTGCTTTGTTTTGTTGTTGCTTATTGGGGTTCAGAAAGCATTTGAAGCCTCTAAGTGGATTGCTCTTGTAAGCTTAGCCTTGGTTCTGGCTGCGATTTATGCTTTTAATTTTCAAATGGCGGCCGATACGATGTTCTATCAACCACAAAGTTTGCAAATGAAGCCAGCGAAAGCAAATAAAATAGAAAAAGACCGAATTGTAATTGGTATAGAATTAAACGGCCAAGCAAGAGCATATCCGATTTCGCTAATTGGCTATCATCACCAAGTGCTTGATACGCTGGCTGGGAAGAAGATAATGGTCACGTACTGCACAGTTTGCCGAACAGGGCGTATTTATGAGCCGATTGTTGGCGGAAAACCCGAAAAGTTTCGCTTAGTAGGCATGGATCATTTTAATGCCATGTTTGAAGATGAAACCACCAAAAGTTGGTGGCGACAAGCCAACGGTGAGGCAATTATTGGAAAGCTGAAAGGACAAACATTGCCCGAATTGTTTTCGGAACAAACATCGCTCGAAAAATGGCTTGCTTTGCACCCCAACAGCTTAATTATGCAGCCCGATGAGCATTTCAAAGAGAAATACGATAGTACGGCTAAGTACGAAAAAGGCAAAAGCAAGAGCGATTTGACTCGCACAGATTCGCTATCGTGGAAAGAAAAATCGTGGGTAGTAGGTATAGCAATCGGGAAGGATAGTAAGGCTTTCGATTGGCTTCGATTGAAGAAAGAAAGAGTGATAAACGAGCAAGTAGGAGCGAAGGCAATTGCTTTGGTTTTAGCGGCTGATGATAAGAGTTTCTTTGCTTTTGAGCGTCCAAGCAAAGAGGCTAAGTTTCAACTCAAAAATGATACTCTAATTATTAATAATCGAAACGTTGTACCGCAAAGATTTATGATAAATGGAAAGCCAGTCAATGGCTCAGAGCCGCTCACTAAAGTTAAGGCTTATCAAGAGTTTTGGCATAGTTGGCAGACTTTTCACCCTACAACCCAAAAATACTGAAAATTTAGCGTAGAAATATGTTGTGCTTACATCTAAAAAAAGAAGAACTGATTAAAAACTTTGCCTTTTTGGGCGTAATGTTGATAGCATTTGTGTCGTTTAAATGCACCAAAGAAGAAGCCAAACCCGAGCCAGTTATCGTGTCGGCTGATTTTTATAATCGCATGTTGTTTATCGACCAGCAGAGTTGTCAGATAAAAACATCTGAACCTGCTACATTCAAGAAATTGGGGACGAATGCAAGTTTTAATATTTCGGAAACTGGCCTAATTAGACATACAACCATCAATGTTGTGCATGAAATTGAAGCAACTTGGGCTGATGGTACAAAGACTAAGTTTTTTGTAATGGCTGCCAGCGGAACAGCTGATAAAAATCATTATTTGAGAGGTTGGAAATACATTGAGAAACTGTACGCTACCGATACAACTCGTGCCATCGTGATTCGTCATGCCGAAGCGATTGTGGGAGTTGATGGCGAAACGCTACCTGCTTCGACCAATTGGTGGACATCGTGCGATAGTAAATTGGCTCGTCAGTTGAGCGAGAACGGGAAAAAGCAGTCTGAGTATTACGGAACGGTATTTAAGGGTGTGAAAATGCCTATCAAAAAGATATTTTCGAGCGAGTTTTGTAGAGCAAAGCAAACGGCAGAACTCATGAATCTGGGCTTACCTATCACGATTGATAAGCGAATTAACGGTCATTTTTATAATGTTTCGGGCGTGACGTCGAATGTGGGAATGGTTAAGATTTTGGAAGAGCAAGTTGCTACAAAGCAGCTCTTGATGCTGGCTGCTCACTATGACATTAGTGCAGGAATATCTAAAATGGGTACGCTTGATATGGCCGATAGTTTTTTCATGAAAATAGGTGCAGATAAAAAGACTGCTTTTCAAGGAATTGTGTCGTACCCGATGTGGCGAGCGTATTATGATATTGAATCGTCTAAAAAGTAAAACTCACATTGTAAGTAAATTTTCATCATAGGTTAGTCAAACTCTGTATGATATTTTTTTGTGCAGAGTTTAAAGATTTTTCGCTTCTAAATCCATCATAAAATATTAAAGAATTGATTAAGTTTTATTCAGACTCTGCTCATTGTTTTATGAGTGGAGTTTTTTATTCTTTGCTTGTAAGGTCACTTGTCCAGATACAAAAAACAGTTTTAAAGCCTTCGGCACGTTTGCCAAATTTTGTGATTAAATCGCTATCATCGGCATTCATTTGAAAGACTTTTTTCATGAATTCTTCATCAATTTTTGCTATAAAACTTTCTTCAACTACTTTGTTATCAATTAAGTATAAGATTTTTTCGTCTTTTGCTAAAGTTGCAAAAATCGAATAGCCTTCGCCATTGGGAGCCAGTCGTACAGGTTTATATATGGTAATTTTTTCAACTTCTTTCCCTTCTTCGGTTAAGTATTTTTTTCGCTCGAACAAGCCTCTAATCGGTTCAAGGGTGGTATATTTTCGTCGTTTGGCAAAGGCCTTAAAAATGGTGTTATTGTTCGGTAGAATTATTTGAAAATCTGAATTTAAAAACCGTTGTTCTAATAAAATAGCACTGATGCCAAAATTGTAATGTTCATAAAGAACAAGGAGTTTGTTATCAGCCAAAATCTTGACAGAATCGGGAAGTGAAAGCCACATTATTGGTGGTTCGTTTGTAGTACTAACGCTAAAAAAATTTACATTGATCAAAGCATTCGGATTTTCATCTGTTTGCTAGGCAGAAGCTGAAAACGAGTAAGAAAGCAACAGCAAAAAATACAAAGCGTGTTTCATTTTTAGTAGGTTTTAGTACTTGATTAGAACGTTTTATATTTCTGTTTGTTGCGTTTTGGACTTAGTCTTGCTTGGTTTTAAGGTTGAAAATAACATCTGCATTTTTTAGTTCTTCGCTGTATTTATCTTTTAGTTTTTCGTCTTTACTGACATTTACTGTGAAAGACTGTGTGTTATTGTTTATCTCTTCTTCACTAACCAGTTTATCATCAAGAAAAAATATTACTTTTTGACCACGAGGAAGTTTTACAGAATAGCCATAAGTACCCCCAATTGTACTACTTTGAAAGCTTATCTCTTCATATTTTACACCGTTTGAATTTTGATAGATTTGCCTTCTAACTCTCTTTTTTGACTCTATAAGTCTCATCCTTACATTTTCAATAGCTATTTTGTGCTGTTTGTCATTCTTAAGAATAAAATCATCTTCTTTCGTTGAGATTTTAATTACTCCATCTTTTGCTGCTTCTCCAAATCGCTCTACTCCACTCTTATTATTTGGTGGATAAAAAGCTGTGCTTGTTACCACATCTGGATTTATCCGATACAAAATACTCGAAGGATATTCCTCGCCATTAATAAAAACCAAAGGATTTTTACCCAGTTTGTTAGTTTCTAAAATTGTGCGAAGGGTGTCTTGTTTTTTTGAAACGTTTGAAAATGGGGTAGAAGGGCGTGTTTGTAAAGTGGTATATCTAAAAAGGCTATTATTTTCATTTTTTGCCAAAACTATTGGTGTTTTTGATGCAAATCTCATATCAGGAAACTCGACTTTGTTTAATTTGGTGAGTTCGGGGTAAACGATTGAGCCGAGTGGCTTCATGTAAAGACGATAAGCAATTTTAGTATTTTTATAGGCTGAGTTTAAGAAAATGACATTATTCTTCACAACATAGTCTCTTCCTTCAACTAAATATTCTTGATTGGAGATTACATTAAAACTATCAACTTTATTTTTAGGAACTTTTACATTGGTATTGTAACTAAACCTCGAAGAATCAATTTTAGATAAAATAATGTTGTTTGTAACTTTCAAAACTTCAAACTTATCTGATTTTTTTATGCCTTCAAGCCAACGATTATCTACAAAAATTTTTGATTCTCTGGTGATTTTGTTGGCTTCAATGGTAATTGTCTCATCCCAACGATTCGGAGCTGACTGGCTGGTCTTACTCTTTATTAAATGCCTTAAATCATCCAAAACGAATTGTTTTTTGTTTATTTCTTTTCCATTACTGAGTTGAATTTCTGCCGAAAGCAATTTTTTATTTTTATCAAAAATAGGATTCTTGACTTCTAAATTAAAACCCTCTTTAGCAAAATAGGATTTTACTTTATCTAAAGTACTAAGATTGAATTTATCGGGTGAAACTTTGTAAGTAATGGCCGCTTTAGTAAGGATTAAATCAGAAGTTTGATTGATTGTAGTAATTACACGAAGCTCTCCTTGACTAATGGTTAAATCATCTGTGCCTTCATTGTATATAATACCCGATGTTTTAAAGTTTTTATCGTATCCTTCCATAATAAAGTAGCCTCCCGTTTTTCCTTTCTCCCGTAATTCGGTCATATCAAAAACTTCTGTAGGGCTCACTTGATTGGTTCGTAAATGTTTGATTGCTAACCCTAATTTGCTTAGATTTCCTTGGGCATCAAGCTCTTTTTCGGTAATTACTAATGCTAAAAAACGTTTTCCGATGAATCTATTTACTTGCTCTATCATATTGATAGTCAAAGAGTTTGGATTTACATAATAGTGGAAACCGTTGTAGTTTTTGATTTGAATTTTATTAATTGAAATATTCGCTGGAGAAAAACGATAAGTATTAAATGAGTTGTTCAATGTCCACGATGCTCGATTTTTTTCGTCGTTTATTACCAAAGGATATTCTTTTACCTCCATTGGCTGGAGTGTTTTTGCACTTGCTTTTTCTTTATAGATGGTATTGACTTTTTCTTGGGCAAATGCCATAATGCCTGCTCCGATAATTGGTAGTGATAAAAGATACAATAGCTTTTTCATGTTTTTTGTTGGTGTTTTAAATAAAAACTGGATTCGTTCTGATAGCGGTTTTGTACTAAACTGATTGATAATCATGGCATTGGGTGCAACGCCGAGTTTCAATAATAAATGTGCATATTCACGGCCATCATAGGTAGCCGACATTAGGGCATCAACCTCGTATTCGTGGATTTGTTTCAGCGATTTTTGATAGAAATAAACGATTGGATTGAACCAAAAAATGGATTTTAAGATGCTTGAAAACAGCAAATCGAGTGTGTGTAAACGTTGTGCATGAAAACTTTCATGAGCAATGATTAATTCTTGTTCGTGTGGAGTTAGATTTTCGGGATTTAAAAAAATATAATTGAAAAATGATGAGTTACTTTGGCTTTTCGTAAGCAAAATCTTTAAATTTTCTTGGTAGCTGAGCGAAGTCGAAGCTGTCTTTTTGATTCTATAGACAATAAGTATAATATTCTTGAAAAAAAATAGAAACATTGACCCAACGCCTACTAAGTAGATGGTGTTTAGCAGTATCAGCCAATCGATGTCTTTCTCGGGGCTTACTTCGATATTCGTTGCTGGTTGAGTAGCTGAAGCATAAGTATTTTCTTGAATTTCTTCGGTTGGTATAATTACTTCCTCAATCGGCTGAGATTCAAGTAAAACTATTTCGGTACGCTCGTAGCTTATTAGTGGAATCGTAAGGCTCAAAACCAGCGATGCCAATAAATAAAAACGATTGAGTGTATGAAAACTCATTCGGCGAAAACCGAAAAAATATAGCCCGTAAAAGGCTGTCATGCAAATGGTAGATTTGAGTAGATAGTCCATAAAACCACCCCCAACCCCTAAAGGGGAGTGAAGGATTTTTGTTTATTATTTATTTTCAATAATTATCTAACCTTCAAATTTTAAGCTCCCCTTTAGGGGCGGGGGGGTATTATCTTCTTCAACTTCTCAATCTCCTCTACCGTCAGATTTTCCTCTTTTGCCATAAACGAAAGCAGGTTTTCTACCGAATTATCGAAATAATTGGCAAATACCTTTCTGAAACTTCGCTGACCATATTCTTCTTTTGATATTATCGGAAAATACTCGTAGGTTTTTCCATAGGCCTTATAGCTCAAAAAACCCTTGCTTTCGAGTAGCCGCACCACCGACGAAATCGTGTTGTACGGCGGCTTTGGGTCATCGGGCATGTTCTCAATGATGTCTCGCACCAAACATCGGTCTAAATCCCAGATGATTTGCATGATGCGTTCTTCCGTTTTTGTTAGTTCTTCCATGATGAAACAAAGTAAAAACTATTTTTTCAGTTTTACAACTGATTTTTCAGTTATTTTATTTAAAAAGCAGTTTTTGTTTTTAAGTAATTGATTTTTAGTTGATTATGTTTTTTTTGAGCGAATATGGAGATTCGTTCCACAAAAAAAGCCCTCAATTGAGAGCTAATTTTGTAGAATATATTTTAAGCTATTATTTCATTGCAGCATCATTGATATTGATAACCTTTACACCTTTTTCTTTAAAAATCTTGCTCATAATAGCCGCGTGATTTGCCCCAACTACAATTGTTACTCGCTTGAAACCATTGGCTTTTGCTCTGTTGATAGTGTTATCGCACATATCGTTGTTGCGGTGCCACCAGTAGTTGAGCATCCAGCCGTAGAGGTCAGCAGGGAAGAAATCTAATTGGCGGTATTCATCCGAAATAAAGTTTATCCTGTAAAGCCATTCGGTCATTTGTGGGCCGTTGAGTGCTTCGGTGGCGTGGTTTTCGCCATAGACTTTGGCGGCATCGGCCATCAAATAATCCATTCGTTTTTTTACAATTTTTCGTAGATCGCTCACTTTTTTGCCCATATCGCTCAATGAATCGGTTTTGTATTTATCTCTTTGGGCATAAAAAACTGAGTCGGCATTTCCCCAAGCAATACTCCATTTTTCATCCCAGCGTTGCGAGTCCATTGCGTACATTTTCTTGATACCCAATTCGAGCATCATTGGGTGGGCAATATAATCGTATTCATCGTCAATGTAAGGTAAAACTGCTTTATGTACTGAGTCGACAGAGGCAGTAAAAAACATTTTTCTTGAATAATTAAAAACAGCTGTATCCTTAGGGTTTTTCTGTAAATGCTTGGCCACGTGCCACATCTGAAAATAACCATTTCCTGCATCAAAACTTAGATAATGTGCCACCGCCAAATCAATACGTGCTTTCATATCTTTTGGATTTTTATCTATAATTGCTTCATAACGAGCAATTTCCTTACTCAATTCATTTTCTTGAATCGCTTTTCTGCTTTTTAGGCGTTCGTAGCGTTTCATTACACCATCTTTATTCCAATAGTTTTTAATCGCTTTTTCGTCTTCGGGCGAAAGCCATTCTCCAAAGATAGCATCGGGTTTAAAGGCTCTGATTTTTGCATGAATGCCCGTTAAATCCTGTGGAGTTTTTGGGTCGTAGCTGTGCGATGCTCCAATCATCAATACTTCAAGGTCTTGTGTGGGTGTTTGCGGGAAGGCTGTTTGTGCAAGTGCAACGAGTAAAATCAATAATAGCTTTTTCATAATTTCTGAGTGTTTGTTTTTGTTTGATGAAGCAAATTTATAATGCTTTTGTAGATGTTAAGTAGGCTAATCGGCAAAGCCTATAATCATCTCGACAAACACGGAAATCGACCGACAAATGTTGTTTGAAATATGATTTGTGAGAAAAAACAGTTTGACGATAGGAATGCCTGTTCGACGGTGAAAAAGTGGCGTTTGTCGGAAAAAATTTAGAGAATGATTTTAGAAAGCTTACTTTCACAACATTATTGTAAGACAAGTTTCTAACTTGTCAGTTCAAGTTTTTTAACCCGAGTATTTAGAAACTTGTTGTATATATCATGGACAAACGCAGACGTATTATATTTCACATTTCATTTTGGCTGTTTTTTATTTTTTCGGGAAATGTCCTTAATTTTATCGGAGGGGGCGAATACGAGTTCAAATTAGCTGATTTTTTAGCACCACTTTCGCTCAGTTCTCTGTTTTTCAGAATTACGGTTTCTTACATGATTCTCTATGTTTTTAATCGTTTTTTTGATAAAAAACAGTATATGAGTTTAGTTTTAGGTTTTTTGGGCGTGTGTGCCATTTATATAACTGCCCGTTATTTGGTCGAGGAGGTAATGTTTTTTAAGTTGTATGGCTTTCATAATTATTCCGAAGAATCTCGCCGTTTTCCGTACTATGCCACCGACAATATTCAAAATGTAATCTATTATTCGTTCAATGCTTTTTTCTTGAAAATGATTGAGGATTTTTTCCGAGCCGAAAAAGAAAAAAATGCACTTCTGACCGAAAAACTCAATGCCGAACAGGCATTTCTTAAAAGTCAACTCAACCCACATTTTTTGTTCAATACGCTCAATAATATCTATTCACTGACCCTTACGGCTTCACCCAAAGCCCCCGAAGCGGTACTGAAGCTGTCAGAATTAATGCGGTATATGCTTTATGAGTCGAATGTTGATAAAATAAACCTCGAAACCGAAGTGAAGTATCTGAAAAACTTCGTTGAGTTGCAGAAGTTTCGCTATTCTGGACAAACCTACATTGATTTTCATGTAGCTGGCGATTTACATTCGCAGAAAGTTGCTCCGCTTTTATTGATTGCTTTCGTAGAAAACGCCTTTAAACATGGCGAAGTAAATATTGCATCTAAACCGCTATTTATCAGTCTTTTATTGAATCAAAATAACCTGAGTTTTACAGTGAAAAACTTTAAAAAAGACCAGAATAAAGATGAAGTAGGAGGGGTAGGGCTGGAAAATGTACGCCGTAGATTAGATTTATTGTATACCAATCAATATAGTCTTGAGGTGGAAGATACGAAAGAAGCCTATTTTTGTGAATTGAATTTGATTCTCTGAAACGCATGGAAAAAATTCGCTGCCTTGCCGTTGACGATGAGCCTCTGGCTCTCGATATTTTGGCAAATTACATACAGAAAACACCCAATCTGAGCCTCGTAGCAACTTGTACTGAACCTTTAGAAGCCTTGAGTTTGATTCAGCAAGGGAAAGTCGATTTGTTGTTTTTGGATATTCAGATGCCTACACTTACAGGTATTCAGTTTTTGCGAGTTATGAATGGCAAATGCAAAACAATTCTGACAACGGCTTATTCGGAATATGCCCTTGAAGGCTATGAATATGATGTGGCCGATTATCTACTAAAACCGATTTCGTTTGAGCGATTCTTGAAGGCAGTGCAGAAAGCTCTGGGACAATTGGTGCTTGTCAGTGAGCAATCTTCAGTTGGCAGTGGGCAGTCTTCAATTGGCAGCGAAAATTCAGCAACTCTAAGTTCTCAAACCGCTACTCAACAGCAGCAACTTGATTTTATTTTCGTAAAAACTGAGTACAAAATTCAGAAAATCAACCTTTCTGATATTCTTTATCTTGAAGGATTGAAGGATTATGTGTCGATTTATACAACCAATGAGCGAATTCTGACGTTGCAAACCATGAAAAAAATGGAAGAAATGTTGCCATCCAATCGCTTTGTGCGGGTGCATAAATCCTACATTGTCTCGCTCGAAAAAATTGAAACCATCGAACGCCAGCGGATTTTTATTGGTAAAAATACGATTCCAGTTGGCGATAGTTTTCAGAAAGATTTTATGAAACTCATTGGTTAAATATTCCTTCTATTATCTTCTTCCAAACCGTTTTATGTTTCTATAATACACAGCAGTTTTTGTTTTAAAATTCATAATTCCATTATTATGGAATTATCGATACTCGTTACTGACTATAATCTTGCTGATATCTAATCAAGTTAAATCTTTTTGATATTTAAAATATTTTAAAAACGGCATTTTAACAATCCTTTTGCACTATTTTTCTCGAATATCAATAGTTTTTTGCCTTTTGGCACAGCAATTGTAATAATGAGTGGAATTTTTATGGAAAATAATTCCATAAAATTGGAAAATAATTTAAAAAGTATTTTCTTTGTAGTGTTAATCAGAAAATTCAATAAAAAATTAAAATCGTACTATTATTTCGCCGTCAAGATGTTTAAACTTTACCAAAGAAAAATGAAATCATTAATCAAATACGCACTCGTAGGTTTAGTGTGCGTAACATCAAGTGTTTATGCCCAAATGCCACATGATGTTATTTATATGCCTAAAAAGACCGCTTGTTTGGCGTTGACTTATAGCAATAGTAACTGGAAGGAATATTGGGAAAATACACTCAAGCGTGAGAACCTAAATATCGGAACACTCACGACCCAGAGCGTAATGCCAATGGTAGCCGTTGGTGTTACAGATAAGCTAAATATCCTCGTTGGAGTACCATATATTAGTACTAAAGCCAGTGCAGGAAACCTAATGGGGCAGAAGGGAATCCAAGACCTTTCGGGCTGGGTAAAATACCAACTCGCCAAAAACGATAAAGGATTCTCAATTCACGGCGTTTTGGGAGCGTCTATTCCAGTGGGTAATTATGTGCCAGATTTTCTACCAATGTCAATTGGTCTGCAAACCAAAACTGCCACTGGGCGTTTGATTGGTAATTATACGCACAAATCGGGTATTTATATTTCGGCTCATGGCAGCTATATGTTGCGTAGTAAAATCAAAGTTGACCGTGATGCTTACCAAGCAGATAATCGAGTGTATAATACCAATGAAGTAAGCGTTCCAAACGCAACTGATGCTGCCGTTAGACTGGGTTATATAAAAGACGGTAGCCGAATTCAGGCAGAGTTATTTGCAGAAAATTTTACGTGCGTAGGTGGCGATAATATCCGCCGTAACGATATGCCTTTCCCGACTAACAACATGACTTCTACAAACGTAGGTTTCTACGGTAAGTACCAACCTAAAAACATTGGTTTTAACATCAAGGTAGCAAAAGTGGTAAACGGAATTAATGTTGGCCAAGCAACAAGTTTTTCACTCGGTTTATTGTATCAATTGAACCCAAAAGTTAAAAAATAATCAATTCGCCGAATTTTAGGTAGAGACGTTTTCCAATTGAATTGCATAAACCGTCTTTAAGGCAACGAAGACAAAATTTTAAATAGAACAATTAAAATGAAAAATATATACAAAAAGATACTAAAAACTTTTATCATTCTCTCCCCTTTAGGAGTTGGTGGAGGACTTTTGCTTTCTTGCGAAAAAACCGTAACTGAACCAACACGAGAAGCATATATTCCAACCAAATTAGACGAAAATGCAGGCACTTGGAAACCATATATTCTGACTTCTTCGAGCGAAGTAGCGGTTACGGCTCCTAAAGCTGCCACCGATGCAGCTTATCTGAAAGAGTTGGATTCTTTGAAAAACAAAATTATGCCTGTTCTGACACCTGCAAACAAAGATGCAATTGCTTATTGGGGTGCAGGAGCGGTGTATCGTTGGAACGAAATTGCTCGTGAATTAGCTGCTCGCTATAATATTCCACCAGCATCAAATGCCGAAGGTAAATATCCTGTGCCTGATGCCGCCAATCCTTTGGCCGACCCAAAATTTCCGTTTGCAAATCCACCTTATACCGCCAGAATGTTGGCTTATTTAAGTGTGGCACAATATGATGCTTTGGTAAGTGCTTGGAACTATAAATACAAGTTTAACCGCAAAGCACCTTCTAAAAATGATGCAACTATCTCAGCCTTATTACCAGTTTCAGATTTACCTTCATATCCATCTGAAGATGCAGTTGTGGCAGCGGCATCTTACACTATCTTGGTGGCGATGTTTCCAGGAGAAGTACCATATTTAGATACAAAACTGGCCGAAGCTAAAAATGCCAGAGTGTGGGCAGGAACAAATGTGCCGAGTGATATTACGGCAGGTGATGCTCTCGGAAAAGCCGTTGCCGCAAAAGTAATGGCAAAAGCTCGTGTAGATGGTATGAGTGCCTCTAATAACCAAACACTCGTAGCTGGCCAAATTGAAGCCGCCAAAAGTCGTGGAGTAAAAGATACTTGGGTGAGCCAAGAAGCTCCCGCCCGCCCGCCAATGTTGCCAAATTACGGAGCTGTTGCAACATGGAATTTTGATCGAAAAACGCTTGAAAGCATTCGTCCAAAAATGCCTTATGTGGTAGGTTCGGCCGAATGGCAAAAAGAGTATGAAGAACTGGAGAAAATCAATAAATCCCAGACTCGTGAGCAAGCACGTATTGCTAATTACTGGGCCGATGGTGCTGGAAGTTACACGCCACCTGGCCATTGGACTCGTGAAGCAGCGAATCTTTGCCATGAAAATAAATTTAGCGAAGTGGCCTCTGCTCGTACACAAGCCTTAGTAAGCACTGCTTTGATGGATGCAGGAATTGCCTGTTGGGAAACGAAATATTACTACTATACACCACGTCCACAACAGTTTGGTTTGAAAACTTCGGTAGGCTTGCCAAACTTCCCTTCTTACACTTCGGGACACTCAACGTTTTCGGCAGCAGCGGCTACGGTTTTAGGTGCAATTTTTCCATCGAAAGCTACCGAAATGAACGCAAAAGCCTCAGAAGCATCTAATTCAAGGGTTTATGGCTTAATTCATTTTCGAGTCGATTGTGAAATGGGACTTACGCACGGTAAAAAAATTGGTGAATACGCCATTGCCCGAGGCAAAGCGGATGGGTCGGGGTATTGAAAAACGCTTTGTACTTACAAAAAATTAAGTGTGGTGCAGCTTGTACCACACTTTTGAAAACATTTAAAATCTTTCTCTTTTTAACGAAAATGCTTTTAAAAATGAAAAAACTTTTCCTTTCTCTGGCAATTATTTCAGCTTCAATTGAGGCCTTTTCTCAAGGCTGTATCGCAGTGCGTTCGATGTCCACTGCCAACGGAAATCCGAGTGGTTCGGCTTTTATGAAAGCAGGTGACTTTCAGTTTTCTACGAATTTCAGAAAGCTACATTCTTACAAACATTTTGTTGGAAAAGTAGAACAACCGCAACGAGTTGAGCAAAAAACCGAGGTTATCAATGATTCATATAACTTCGATTTTGGTCTTACTTATGCTGTTAGTAGTCGCCTCAGCTTGACGCTCAATGTGCCACTTTCGTACAATGACCGCTCTTCGCTTTATGAGCATTATGGCAATGGCACGCCAGCGGGTTCAAATCCTCGTTTTCATACACAGTCACAAGGGGTGGGCGATATGCGTTTCTCTGCATCTTATTGGGTGATTAATCCAACTACTGCACCAAAAGGCAATATCGCTATCGGTGTAGGAATAAAAGCCCCAACAGGAAATGCCAACGTGCAAGATGAATTTCATAAGATTGACAAAGATAAAAAAGAATACATTCAAATTAAAGCCGTTGACCAGTCTATTCAATTGGGCGATAGTGGCTGGGGACAAAGCATTGAAGTGCAAGGTTATTATTCAGCATTTAAAAAAGCTCAGGTGTATTTCAACGGTTTCTATTTATTTAGCCCAAAAGAATTAAACAAAGCAACTGGTTTTTCAGTACCTGATCAATTTGGAGCAAGAGTTGGAATGACTTACGCACTCTTTCCGAAAAAGAATATTGCCGTCAGTTTGGGTGGACGTTTGGAAGGTTTACCAGCCGTTGATGCCATCGGAGGAAGTCTCGGTGCTCGTCGCCCAGGATACATCGTTTCGGTAGAGCCAGGTATCATTTGGAGTGGACACAAAAGCTCATTTTTAGTAGCAGTTCCTTATGCAATTGTTAGAGATAGAATTCCGACTTGGACAGTTACAGGCTTCCGTGAGGGCGATGCAGCTTTTGCTGATTACTTCCTTTCTGCTACTTATGCTTATCGTTTCTGATTGTTGCTATTGAGTGTTTTACCAAAGAATGTGACAAAAATCATTGTTTTAGGTCATGTAAGTCACATTCTTTGTTGAATTTTTCATAAAATCGAAAAGAAAAATTAGATTTGTGAATAATTCTTAAATACTCAATTATCTGAAAAAAACAGCTTCCATATTATTTTTGTGCTTGTTGCTTTGCAATGCTCTGGGTTATACATTCGTTTTCTTGGTAAACGAATGGCAGGAAAGCCATCGAGTAAAAGCCACAAGTTTTGTTGAGGTGGAAGGCGATAAATTGATTTTCAAGATGCAGTTATCGTTGCCCTATCAGTCGGAATGGAAAAACGAACTTATTGATGGCAACACTGCGATTTTTGAAGGGGAGTTCTTTAAATCTTACGAACAGATTTACCGTGGCGATACGCTTTACACGTATTACAAAAGACTTGATTTAAGCCGTGATAATATCATGGCTTTGATGAATGAGGTTCACGAAAACTTAAATCTATTTTCTGAAAAGCATAAAACCACCAGCCAAAAAGCCTTAGAGTTTTCTAAAAATCTTACCAAAGACTACGTTGAGTTTCGCTCAAAAATGTTGGTTTGGTATAAAGTTGAAGACTTGCCTCGTCGCAATTATTTCATCAACACCTTCTACTATAATTTGTCTCTAACGGTTAATGCTCCGCCGCCAATTTTCTCATAGTTTTTTCCTTTTTTAAAATTCATTTGGCACTCCTTCCAAAAAGGACTTGTCATGTTGAAGCTTATACTCAAACCAACGAAAGCTGACTATTAAATTATCATTGGCGTTGCTTTTTGGAACTGTTTTTGTTTGAGTATAAAATATGAAATTTGATTGTAAAATATTTATAATCAATAAATTGTCTTGTTTAAAAACTTCTTTTTAATCGAAATTATTATGGAAAATACTATATCAACTTTGGAGCAACCCAAAGTTTCAATCTCATTTATTTGGCTCAATCGTGTAGCACTTTTTGTGGTCTTTTTTTGGTTTGGCTTTCTGAAAATCGTGGGACTTTCGCCAGCAAAAGACATCGTAACTCACTTACATCACCAAACTATCGAACCCTTTATTTCGGCTTCGTATTTTATCCCTTTTCTGGGTTTTGCCGAATGTTTGATTGGCGTTTTGTGGTTAGTTCCAAAACTCACCAAACTTACTTTTGTTATATTTTGCTTACAAATGTTTACCACATTTTTGCCACTTGTTTTGCTTTCAAGCGAAACTTGGCAGACCGATTTTGCTTTGACGCTCGCAGGTCAGTACATTATCAAAAATGTCGTACTAATTGCCTCGGCATACACCGTTTTTCAAGTTCAAAATCAGCATAAATAATTAGACCTAAAATGAAAATTAAATATATATTTTTGTCATTATTTTTAAGTTCGCTTGCTTTCGCACAAGAAAAAACGGATTCTATAAAAGTGCTGAATTTGCAAGAAGTACAAGTAAAAGAACAGCAGTTTAAGTTTAATATCTTGAGCCTTCCTACTACCAAAGGGATTTATCTTTACGGTGGGAAAAAGACCGAAATGATTAATGTGCAGGGCTTAGATGCCAACATTGCCGAAAAAACTCCTCGACAAATTTTTGCAAAAGTCCCAGGTGTTTTTGTCTATGACATGGACGGTTCGGGAAACCAAATAAATATCTCAACCCGTGGACTCGACCCGCATCGTGGTTGGGAATTTAATGTCCGTAAAGATGGAATTATCACCAATACCGATATGTACGGTTATCCAGCCAGCCACTATTCGATGCCAATGGAAGCCATTCAGAACATCGAAATGGTGCGTGGAACTGGTTCGCTGCAATATGGTTCACAATTTGGCGGAATGCTCAATTATATAGCAAAACAGGGCGATTCGACCAAAGTTTTTGACTTTGAAAGCACCAATAGCGTAGGTTCGTTTGGGTTGTTGAGTACTTACAATGCTGTTGGTGGGCAAGTCGGAAAGGTGAATTATTATGCTTATTATAGCAAACGTGTTTCGGATGGTTACCGTGATAATAGCCGCAGCGATTACGATGCTTTTTCGGCACAAATTACTTATCGACCAACCGAGAAACTTTCAATAAAAGCCGATTTATCGCACTCAAAATACGTTTTTCAACTGGCAGGTCAGCAGACCGATGCCATGTTTGCGGCAAATCCGAGAGCGTCTATTCGTACGAGAAATTTTTATAGCCCAGACATTTATGTGCCGTCGGTTTCGTTCAATTGGTCTTTGGGAAATCGCACCAAACTTTCGTGGGTAACGTCGGCAGTTTTGGGTAGTCGAAACAGCGTAATGTTTGATAAAACTGCCGATGTTGTTGATAAAATCGACCCCGTTACGCTGCAATACGCCAACCGCCAAGTTGATATTGATAACTATCACAGCTACACTTCCGAATTGCGTGTTTTGCACGAATACCGAGTTGGAAAACTACCGTCGATTTTGGTAGGAGGGGTGCAACTAATGAATAACGATTTGCACCGCCGCCAACAAGGAAAAGGCACAACGGGCAGCGATTTTGATTTAAGTATCACTGGAAATTGGGGCCGTGATTTGCATTTTAAAACACAAAACATTGCCATTTTTGTAGAAAATCGTATTTATTTAACGCCAAAATTGGCAGTTTCGCCAGGTTTTAGAATCGAATCGGGAGAGTCAGTGATGTCGGGAATGATTAGTTATTATGATGCTTCAAAATTCCCTGATGCGATTCCGCACCGTTTTCCGCTGTTTGGCTTAAATGCTGATTATCAGCTTTCTAAAAACCAAAATTTGTATGCAGGTTTCTCGCAAGCCTATCGTCCAGTGATTTTTAAAGATATTATTCCTGCGTCTATATACGAGAAATCTTCTGATAATCTGAAAGATGCCAGTGGCTATAATTTTGAAGCGGGCTATAAGGCAAACTTTGAAAATTTACGCCTCGAGTTCACGTATTTTCAGTTGCTTTACAAAAATCGACTCGGAACTTTGGCTCAAACCGACGAAAACGGAGCTTTTCAAATCTTCCGTACGAACATCGGGGATTCGTTTACCAAAGGACTGGAAATGTTTGCTGAATATTACGTGAGAATCAATGAGAAAGCTAATTTCTCAGTTTTCAGCTCAATCTCGTTGATGGAGGCCAGATATTTAAAAGCAGAGATTCGTTCGGGTGAAAAGAATGTAAGTATTGAGGGAAATTTCGTAGAAAGTACACCGCAAGTTATCAGCCGAAATGGTCTCACTTTTCGATATAGAAAATTGAGCCTTACAAGTTTATTTAGTTATACCGCCAAAAGCTATGCCGATGCCCTCAATACGGTGCAGCCATCAGCCAACGGAAGTGTCGGACTTGTGCCTGCTTATGGTATCTTGGATTTTAATGCTACTTATCGAATTTCGAGTAAACTTTTGCTCAAATTCAACCTTAATAATGCTACAAACAAACAGTATTTTACGAAGCGTCCTCAGTTCTATCCTGGCCCTGGTATTTGGGCATCCGATGGGCGTGGATTCAACCTTACAGTTTCTACTCGTTTTTAAGGTATTATGGCATAAAAATTGTAATTAAAATCACAAAAGGTTATTGAGAAAAATCAAGTATCCTTTTGTGATTTAATTATTTGATTATCAGATATTTACGTGCTTGGTATTTAGGTGATAGAAATGCCGATTTAAATAAAATTAAAAATGGAGTTGATTATGAAAAAAATTACATTCTCACTACTGTCTTTTCGAGGGAAGGTTCGCCTTTTGAGTCTATCAGTTTTTCTTATTTTGTTTCTACTTTCTTGTAAGGATAAATCGCTCGAAGACCCAACTCCGACAGCCTCAAAAAGTATTCAGGAATACGATGTTAGCCTATCAGTCAAGTGGGCAGATTTGACCTTGAAATTATTAAAAACTACTGCCGCTCAAACTCCACCAGTGGCCGCTCGTGCTTTGGGTTATGTGGGTCTTACGATGTACGAATCGGCAGTTTATGGAATGCCCGATTACCAATCTTTACAAGGGCAAATCACTTGGCTTACAACACTTCCAAAACCTGATTTAAGTAAGAAATATAACTGGGCATTGTCAGTGAATGCTGCTCAGCATCAGATACTTAGCGATTTGTTCTCGACCACAACAGCAGCAAACAAGAAAACCCTTGATTCACTAAAAAGTACTTTAGAAACAGCCTTGATAAGTGCCAATAGTGAAGATACAACAGTTGTCAATCGTTCGAAATCTTTCGGTGTAAGTATCGCAAAAGCCATTTGGGAGTATTCAAAAACGGATGGTGGACATGAAGGTTTTAAGAATAATTTTCCAGCTGATTATAAAGTGCCAGTAGGTATTGGTTATTGGGAAACAACCGAAAATGGTAGGAAGATTCCTATGTTACCTTCTTGGGGTAAAAATCGCACATTTGCGGCTACCAATGGAGCATTGCCAGTACCTAAATTACCCAAAAGTCCATCTTATAGAGAATCGAGTGATTTTTTCAAAGAATACAAAGACGTTTACCAAAAAAATAAAATTTTAACACAGGAAGAAAAAGAAATTTCGGTTTGGTGGGCTGACGACCCAAGCGAAACTTTTACTCCGCCTGGACATTCGTATTCGTTGGCCAAAATTGCTACGCTTACCAGCAAAGCAAAGTTAGACCAAGCCATTGAAGCATTTGCAAAAACAGGGTTGGCGGTAGCCGATGCTTTTATTTTGTGTTGGAAAGTAAAATATACGTACATGAATATTCGCCCGTACACCTATATTCGCCAGACTGTTGACCCAACTTGGATTCCATTTTGGCCAGCACCACCATTTCCAGGTTTTCCCTCGGGACATTCAACACAATCGGCAGCAGCAGCAATTGCTTTAGAAAGTGTTTTTGGAACAAATTTTGAATTTACTGATACTTCGTGGGAAGGTCGCCCGAAAGATACCAAGCGAAATGTGGAGTTTAAACCTCGTAAATTAAAGTCGTTTTGGGCTGCTGCCGAGGAGTCTGCATTGTCTCGTTTTTATGGTGGAATTCATACAAACATGGATAATTCGGTGGGTTTAGATGAAGGTAAGAAAATAGGTACTAATATTGTGCAGTTGAAATTCAAGAAATAAAAGTTTATGCCCAATTTTATTGCACAAAATGCCACCGTAGTTGGCAAAGTATCGCTCGGAGAAGATTCATCGGTTTGGTATTCGGCCGTTATTCGTGCTGATGTCGAAGAAGTTATTATCGGGAAACGCACCAATATTCAAGATGGGGCAATTCTGCACGCCGATTTTGGCGAACCAACCATCATTGGCGATGATGTAACGGTTGGCCATGGAGCAATTGTTCATGGGGCGATTGTTGGCGATGGCACGCTTATCGGTATGCGGTCGACAATTCTGAATCGTGCAAAAATCGGTAAACACTGTATTATCGGAGCGTGTGCTCTTGTAACCGAAGGGATGGAGATTCCTGACTATTCGATGGTTTTGGGTGTACCCGCAAAGGTTGTGAAGCAACTACCGCCCGAATATGCTGAAAAATTATTGGAAAGTGCCGCTCACTATGTAGAGATGGCTAAAAGACATCAGTCTGGCGAGTTTCAGTCAATCCAATAAAATTGGCTGAAAACTCTTATTCAAATTAGCATGGTTTTTGTTTAATGTTATTAAACGGATACATCAGGTTTTTAAAGGATTTATAGTCAGTTAATTATATGCATTTTTTGCTTGGATTTTTGTAGGATATTTGGCAAGATAATTGCTCTGTTATTCAACATTGAGGAATCTAAAGAAAAATGACAATTTAATTGTTCTGATTATGAATGAATGTTCTACACATTTCTTCTACAAGAAATTTTATATAGCCGTACGGTCATTAACCTTCGTGGTTTTGGCCGCTGTTTTGTTCACTTCCTGTAAAGATAAAACTACCGAAGAACCAACGCCAACTACTCTTTCAAAAGCAACCAGCGAGTTTAATGCCGATATTGCTACTCGTTGGACAGATTTACAGCTTCAACTTATCAAATCAACACCAGGTTATGCACCGCCAGTTGCGGCTCGTACTTTAGGGTATACAAGTTTGGCTCTTTACGAAAGCGTGGTTTATGGAATGCCAAATAACCAATCATTGCTTGGGCAATTAAACGGTCTTACGTCGCTACCAAAACCCGACCTTACGAAAGAATACAACTGGGGCCTGGCAGCCAATGCCGCTCTTAGCACTTTGATTACTGAAATGTACGCCACGACCAATGATGCCAACAAACGAGCGATTGATTCGCTACGTAGAAATATTGAAAGTGTAATTCGTATTGCCATTGATAATCAGCCAGTTACTGACCGTTCAAATATGTTTGGGGCTGAAATTGGTAAAGCAATTTGGGAATATTCAAAAACTGACGGTGGGCATCAAAGTTGGAGTAATAACTTCCCGACTGATTTTAAAGTGCCAGTAGGTATTGGCTTTTGGGAACCTACAAGTGCTACGCAAAGAATTCCTTTGTTGCCTTATTGGGGAAAAAATCGCACATTTTCAGCACTTAATTTAACAACTAATCCAACTGCACCAACAGCTTTTTCATTTAAAGAAAACTCTGAAATGTTTAAGTTGGCCAAAGAAGTATATGATATAAATAAGGCATTGACAACTGAACAGAAAGCAATTGCCAATTTTTGGGCTGATGGTGCAAACACTATCACACCTCCAGGGCATCATTTCAATATTGCGAATATTATTTTGAAAAAAGAGAAGGTTAAGCTTGATAAAGTAGCCGAAGTGTATGCCAAAGTAGGAATGGCGGTAAATGATGCCTTTGTGGCTTGTTGGAGAGGGAAATACACTTACAATTTGATGCGTCCAGTTACTTATATTCGCCAAGCGATTAGCCCAAATTGGTCACCATTGCTTGCAACGCCCCCCTTTCCTGAATACGCTTCTGGACATTCATCGGGTTCGGGTGCAGCCGCCGAAACACTCACAACGATTTTTGGGGATAATTATGCCTTTACAGATAATACACACACAGGCAAATTTCCAGATAGAAGTTTCAAATCGTTTTATGAGTATGCCAATGAGGCCACAATTTCACGTCTATACGGCGGAATTCATTACCGTCAAGGCAATGAAAACGGTCTAAAGAATGGCAAGGAAATTGCAAAGAATATACTAAAATTGAAATTTACAAAATAGCAAATAAATTGATACTGAATAAGGGATAATTGAAAATGCTTTTTCTAAATATTCCATTTCGTTTCAATACCGCTGAAGATTTTATACACGATGATTTCTTAATTTATTTTTGTTTAAGCTCTGCCGCTGCCCCGGTGGTTGCTCGAAAGAGTGCCATCGGTGGTAACGGCTACTTAATCAAAAATTTTTTGTTTTAAAGATCAATTCGTAAATTTGATTATGCTTATTCAACGAAACATATTAACAATGTCTAAGTCAGTGATATTATTTGTCATTGGATTGGTTATGTTTGTGGTTGAAAGTGCTTTTTCGCAAAAACCTGTCAAAGAATACTCAAATGAAGTAGCTGTTGCGTGGTTCAATCTTCAACTTGGTCTGATTCCCACTACACAAGGGTTTTCTCCGCCCGTAGCTTCTCGTGCATTAGGCTATTGTGGTCTTACGCTTTACGAATCTTTGGTTAACGGAATGCCTGAATATCTGTCTCTTACGGGAGTTTTGAATGAGTTTAAGACAGTTCCTAAAATTGAAAGTGGTAAAACCTACCACTGGATTTTGAGTGCTAATGCTGCTCAAGCTGCCATCATCAAAAATCTTTATGCCAATACATCAAAAGCTAATTTGGCAAAGATTGATTCTTTGAAAGGTGTTTTCGAGCGAAAATATCAAAATGAAGTGGATAAAGAAACTGCTTTACGTTCAATCAAGTTTGGAGAAGCAGTTGCGAAAGCCATTTTCGATTATTCAAAAACTGATGGCGGACACGAGGGCTACGAAAAGAATTTTCCGAAAGATTATAAACCAGCTACTGGTGCGTGTGTTTGGACACCCACGGGTGAGCAACAAATTCCGTTACAGCCTAATTGGGGAAAAAATCGACCATTCGTAAAAGGTAATTCAGATTTTGAATTACCTGCTCCGCCACGTTGTGAAGCAAGTATTTCGTCGCTGATGTATGCTCAGGCACTCGAAGTGTATAGTGTCGGAAAAAACTTATCAGCCGAGCAAACACTGATCGCAAAATATTGGTCGGATGATGCAGGTAAAACTTTTACGCCACCAGGTCATGCGGTTTCGATTGCCTCGCAGATTATTACTACCGAAAAACTCAAATTAGACCGTTCTGCCGAAGTTTTTTGCAAAATTGGTATTGCCGCCGCCGATGCTTTTATTTCGTGCTGGAAATGCAAGTTTATGCACAATGTGCTTCGTCCTGTTTCGTACATACGTACAACCATTGACCGTACTTGGCAACCAATTCTTGAAACACCTCCATTTCCCGAATACACATCTGGACATGCTTCTGTGTCGGGTGCAACTGCCCAAGTATTATCCGATTTATTTGGTTTTAATTATCATTTTACTGATAATTCTCACACCGCTAAAGGCTTCAAACCTCGATCGTTCGACTCATTCTTTGAGTTTGCCGACGAAGCTGCAAATTCTCGTCTTTACGGTGGTATTCACTACCGAAATTCCAATGAACAAGGCCTAAAAAATGGTAAACGCATTGGTAAGAATGTTTGTGAATTGAAGTTTAAGACCCCCAACCCCTAAAGGGGCTTAAAAATTGACTTCCTATTTATAGTTTTTCTCGTTTATAGGCATGATATAGAATACAATTCGTAAATCTTCATTCGTAAATCGTCATTACTTCTCTATCTTTGTGCTTTAAAAGATAAAACATGAAGCTTTTTTTTAGAAAAACGGGCGAAGGCCAGCCGATATTGATTCTCCACGGTGTTTTTGGCTCGTCCGATAATTGGTTCTCGATTAGTAAAATGATAGCCGAAAAAGGTTACGCCGTATATGCTCTCGATGCTCGTAATCACGGGCAATCGCCTCGTAGTGAGGATTTTAGCTACGAACTAATGGCCGATGATTTAAATGAATTTATCGAAGAGCATCAACTCGAAAAGCCTGTAATAATTGGACATTCGATGGGTGGAAAAACTGTCATGCACTTTGCCATGAAATACCCCGATAAATACTCAAAATTAATTGTAGTTGATATAGCCCCCAAATTTTACCCATCGCATCACGGACATATCATACAGGGTTTAAATTCGATTGATTTATCAACGCTCACCAATCGAAATGAAGCTGATGTGCAGCTATCAAAATACGTTACAAATGCAGGTGAGAAGCAATTTTTGCTAAAAAATCTCTATCGTACCGAAGATGGTAAATTCGACTGGCGAATCAATTTGCCAGTTTTGAGCAAAGAAATTTACCAAATTGGTGGCGATTTTACGGATGCTAAAGAAGTATCAGCACCGACATTGTTCTTGCGAGGAAGTGAATCGGGTTATATTTACGATGAGGATATTCCTGTTATTCGAGATATTTTTCCGAATGCCATCGTCCAAACTATTAACGGTGCAGGGCATTGGGTGCAGGCCGAAAAACCAGCCGAGTTTGTAGCAGCAGTTTTAGATTTTGTGAAATAAAATCTAAAACTGCTTTGTTACTATGGAACGGAACGCCGCCTGCTGTTGACTAAAAACTATGGACTATTCTATCATATCTGCCACAATTTTGGCCGATGAAAGTGCTAACGGAATCCCACCGCCAGGGTGAACGCTTCCGCCCACAAAGTAAAGATTTTTAATTTCAGAAGAAAAATTGGCGTGGCGTAAAAATGCCGCAAATTTATTGTTGGAACTATTGCCATACAAAGCTCCTTGTGCCGAAGAAGTACGCATTTCGATGCTTCTTGGGTCGAGAATCGACTCATTTTCTATTAAATCTGCTACGTTTACACCTAAATTTCGGCTCAATTTATCAATGACATTTTGGCGAGCTTCGGCTATTATTTTATCCCAATCTTGACCTTCGTTGGCTGGTGCATTGAGCAAAATAAACCAATTTTCGCAGCCTTCGGGAGCATCATCTTTTTTGTATTTCGAGGTAATATTCAGATAAATTGTAGGGTCGGAATAAATCGTTTTTTTCTGAAATTGATGCTCAAATTCGGTCTTATAATCATTCGAGAAAAAGATATTGTGCAAGCCCAGTTCCTTAAATTCTTGCTTGATTCCCCAATAAAAAATCAGGCCAGAACCGCTTTTGGCTTGGTTCAAAATCTTATCTGGATGTTTGGCATTTGGGAGTAATTTGCGGTACGTTGGCGTAACGTCCATGTTTGAAATGATGAATGATGAATGATGAACGGGCGGCGTTCCGTTGGTGAATGGTGAATGTGTATTTTCAACTTCACTATTTGAACCCCTTACCCTAAGTCCCTTCACTTTTTCGTTTTCAACAAGAATCTCTTCAACTTTCGCCCCAAAATGAAATTTTACACCTAAATCTTTCGCCAAATTGACCAAACTTTGGGTGATACCGAACATTCCATCTTTCGGGAAAAATGCCCCGACGTTATATTCTAAATGCGGAATAATATTGAGTGTGGCGGGAGTTTGATAAGGGTCAGACCCATTATAAGTAGCATAACGATTGAATAATTGAACGGTTTTTGCTTGTTTGAAAAAACGTTCATTTGCTCGATTCATCGTTCCAAAAATACCAAGCTTTGGTAAATTCAAATATCCTCTGAAAGCTTTTTTTGAAGTCCAAGTCGAGACTTTATGTAAGGAGTCTTCAAGGAATAAACCGCTCAAGATTTCATATTTAAAAGCAGCATCTTTCAAAAATTGAATGATATTTTCGGCAGGTTCGCCGAGGGCTTTTTCAGCATCTTTGGCAAACTGATTGATGTCGGCCGAAACATTGAGTCTTGTGCCATCATCCCAAAAATATCGACATACTTCTGGTAGTTTGATGTACTGAAAATATTCGTCAGGATTTCGCCCCGAAAGCTTAAATAATTCAGTCACAAACTGTGGCATCGTGAAAAGTGAAGGCCCTGCATCGAAGCGATATTCGCCTTGCTGAAATTCGCTTAACTTTCCGCCAGGATAAGTATTGGCTTCAAAAACTTCTACTTCGTGACCTTTGCTGGCTAAACGAATAGCCGTTGCAATTCCCCCAATACCTGCTCCAATTATTGCTGTTTTCATTCAGTTTAAAATCCATGATGATTGAACCAATATAACACCTGTTTCGTGATTTCTGTTAAAATTTTCGCAAAAAAGCTCATTTGACTCATCATTCTGGCCTTCCATCTACTAAAATATCAAATTTATCAACAAAATTGTTATTTTTTTTCGCTATTTTGCGTCTCAATTAGAAATATACCCTTAAATCATAAAATCAATTAAACTCTCATAAGAGTAGAACCACCAATGGCAAAATTATTGATTGTTGATGACGAAAAAAGTATCCGAGATGCCCTCCGTGACATTTTGGAATATGAAGAGTACGAAGTAGATGAGGCAAAAGATGGAGAAGAAGGACTTGAAATGGTACTGAAAACACAGTATGATGTAGCCCTTTGCGATATCAAGATGCCTAAATTAGATGGACTCGAAATGCTGTTGAAAGCCAAAGAAGAAGGAGTAATGACTCAGTTTGTTATGATTTCTGCTTTTGGTAATGTAGAAAATGCTGTGGAGGCAACCAAGAGAGGGGCCTTTGATTTCATTACAAAACCACCTGATTTGAATCGTCTGCTCGTAACGGTACGCAACGCCATCGAGAAAAGTAAAGACGTAGAAGTAATAAAGGTTCTCAAACGAAGAATCTACAAAATCAACGAAATCGTTGGAGATTCACCTCTGATTCAGAAAGTGAAAGAAACCATCGACCGTGTTGCTCCAACCGAAGCTCGTGTGCTTATTACAGGACCAAATGGTTCGGGAAAGGAAATGGTAGCGAAACAGATTCATGAGAAAAGCAATCGTTGTAATCAGCCTTCGGTTGAGGTAAACTGTGCGGCTATTCCTTCTGAATTGATTGAAAGTGAACTTTTTGGGCACGAAAAAGGTGCTTTTACTTCAGCTATTAAGCAACGTATCGGTAAGTTTGAACAAGCCGATGGCGGTACACTTTTCTTAGATGAGATTGGAGACATGAGCCTTTCGGCACAAGCAAAAGTGCTTCGTGCATTGCAAGAAAGTAAAATTACACGTGTGGGTGGCGATAAAGAAATAAAAGTAAATGTACGTGTGATTGCGGCAACAAATAAAGATCTACGTAAAGAAATTGCTGAAGGTAATTTCCGTGAAGACTTATTCCACCGTCTGAACGTAATTCCGATTCACGTACCAGCATTGGCCGACCGTAAAAATGATATTCCTTTACTGGCTGAGAAATTCTTGAACGATGTAGCCGAAGAATACGGTGATGCAACTAAAGAATTTGATGCAGATGCAATGGAGTATATGAAAGGTTTACCGTGGACAGGTAACGTGCGTGAGTTACGCAACGTAGTAGAACGTCTCGTGATTATGTGTGGTCCGACAATTACGCTCGATGATGTGAAACTTTATGCAGGAATTGGTTTCTAATTCTATTCTACAGATTGATAATATTAACGTCGGCAAGGCTCTGAGCCTTGCCGACGTTTTTTTTGCCTATTAAGCGATGCTCAAAGTAGTTCCAGACAACGTAACCGTATAAGCTGTGATACTTCCATTTCCTACGCCAGTTCCGTTGGTTTTAAAATACCAATTGTGTTCGGTACATTGAAACTGACCTTTTGACGAATTATAGACAATTTTGTCTTTTTTCTCGTGTGGGCAAGTGCGAGCAATGGCCGCAAATGCCGCACTTGTATTGCCAGAGGCGATTCGAGCCAAAACCACGCCGTTTGTTTTGATGTATCCGCCAACGCTGTTAAGTGCAGTAGTAGTTGATAAATCTACTGTAAAAGCCGAAATGGGTGTAACAGTGTCATCACCTCCGCATGAGGTAAGAGCGGCCATCAAGGCTGCACCACTGAAACCAATTTTCATCAAAAAATCTTTACGTGAAATTGCTTCTGAATTCTTCATAAATAGAAACTTTTTTTAAGGTAAATAATAGAAAATGAGTAAAAAGTCTATCTATGCAAGAATGGTGTTTTAAATGAGAAGAATTCGGTTAGTTGAGGTAAGGACGTAAAAAAAGGAAGTGCTGGTTGCACCTCCTTCTGAGTATTTGATATATTTAGAATCTTTCTAAAGGTTTAGTAAACAAACTCACCGAATTCACTTTTGATAGTTACTTTTTTGCTTTCGGCAGCTTCAACTCGGCCTATTATTTGGGCATCAATACCAAATGACTGCGAGATTTCGATGATCCGTTGAGCATATTGCTCGTCGAGATAAACCTCCAAACGGTGTCCCATATTGAAAACTTTATACATTTCTTGCCACGAAGTACCGCTTTGTTCGTGAATCAATTTAAACAATGGCGGAATCGGGAAAAGGTTATCTTTGATCACGTGAAGGTTTTCGATGAAATGCAACACTTTCGTTTGAGCCCCACCACTGCAATGCACCATTCCGTGAATATGTGGACGAAGTTCGGCCAAGAAAGCCTTTGCCACAGGAGCAAATGTACGGGTAGGAGAGAGTATAAGTTTACCGACATTTACACCTGCAATTTCTTCGGTCAATAATTTTGCTCCGCTGTAAACTAAATCTTTGTTTATTTCACCGTCGTAACTTTCGGGGTATTTTTCGGCGTAAGTTTTTGCCAAAACATCGTGTCGGGCAGAAGTTAAGCCATTGCTTCCCATGCCGCCATTATAAGCAGTTTCGTAGTTTGATTGACCATAAGAAGCCAAGCCCACAATTACATCGCCTGCTTTTATATTATCGTTCGAGATAACATCCGAGCGTTTCATACGGGCTATGATTGTGCTGTTTACGGCAATCGTGCGTACTAAATCACCAACATCGGCAGTTTCGCCACCTGTGCTGTAAATCTCCACTCCGTGGTTGCGAAGCATTTCTAAGCACTCTTCTGTACCGTTAATGATTTCACCAATTACATCGCCTGGAATCTTGTTTTTGTTTCTATCAATACTCGACGAAATCAACATTGGTCCGACCGCACCCACACAAATCAAATCGTCGGTATTCATTACGATTGAGTCTTGTGCAATGCCACGCCATACCGAAATATCGCCCGTTTCTTTCCAATATAAATATGCTAAAGATGTTTTTGTGCCAGCACCATCGGCGTGCATGATATTGCAATATTCGGCATCGCCACCGAGTGTATCGGGTGAAATTTTGCAGAATGCTTTCGGGAAAAGTCCTTTATCGAGCTTTTCGATTGCCTTATGAACATCTTCTTTGGCGGCCGAAACGCCACGCTGCATATAACGGTCAGTCATTTTTTGGAATTCTTGTTTGAGCCACAAAGGTAAGGCTTAATTAAGAATTAAGAATTAAGAATTAGGAATTTTCTCGAAATAGTCTGAAACTTAGTGTCTTTTAGTTTCTTAGTGGTTAGTATTTCAAATCTTCTTTCGTTTCTTCAAATCATATTTTTCGCCTTTTTCAAGCATGATAAATTTCATTTCTTTGGCTTGTTTGGTAGTTTCAAAAATCATCACTTGGCTTTCGCCCAGCACTTCGGCGTAGCGATTCTGCTCTACATACAAAGCGGTGTTTTCATCAATTCCAACACCCAATAAAGTTGGGTTTTGGAAAATCAAACCAATCAAACGGTTTTGGCGTTGACGCTTAATAAAATGTTGGTCAACAATGATTTCATTCATTAATCCCAGCCCTTTTTTTGTTTCCACTTTTGAGCCATCAATTACTTTGAAATCTCCTTCGCCCGAAATCATAATTTCCGACATAATAGCCGTGCCTGCACTTGTTCCCGCAAACACTACGTTGCTTTTATAAAGTTCGTGCATGGCCTTGAAAAGTTCGTCATCTTTCAAAACTTCCATGATTCGGTTTTGGTCACCCCCACAAAAGAATATGCCTTTGGCTGTTTTGAGTTGTGCCAAAAGTGTAGCTTTCGTTTCGGCAGTTAGTGGTGCAAATGGAGCTTTCTCGACCGAAATTTTTGAAAGTGCGGCCACTTCTTTTTGAATGTTTGAAGCTGCTATTTCTTGTTCGCCACTTGCCCACGGAATTACCAGAATCTTCCCATTTTCGTTGCCACTTAATTCGATAAGTTTTGTTAGAATATCGGGCGTGCGTTTGCCGCCACCAATCATGATTAATTGTTGGGCTGTGGCGAGGTTTGAAATTAAAAGAAAGAGTAAGAAAGTTTTGCGTAGCATTTTTTAGAAATTAGTTTGTGATAAATTATCTATATATTTGATTCCATTTTAAAACTCAAATACATTCTACAAACCTATGAAAAAATACCTTTTAATTATTTCACTTTTTGCATTTTCTTCTTGCAGAAATAAAGTAGAGCAAAGCTGGCAACTAACACCATTTGTGAAGGCCGATACCGAAAATCCAATTTTATTACCCAATGATACTACCACTTTTGACGACCCAATTATGAAGAAAACTATTAATTGGGAAGCCAAAGATGTCTATAATCCATCAGCGGTTGTACGTGATGGAAAAGTCTATTTGCTGTATCGTGCCGAAGATACTTTAAAGGTTGTCGATGGCACTTCTCGTTTGGGTTTGGCCGTCAGTGATGATGGCATTCATTTCAAGCGTCAGACCAAACCCGTATTTTATCCTGACAATGATCTTATGAAAAAATACGAATACCCGGGAGGAACTGAAGACCCTCGTTTGGTTGAGACCGAAGACGGAAAGTATATTTTGACCTACACTGCTTATGATGGCAAAACCGCACGTCTTTGTATTGCTTCTTCAACTGATTTACAGACTTGGAAAAAAGAAGGTTTAGCTTTCAAAGACCCTAAAAACGAAATGTTATGGTCAAAGTCAGGAGCGATAATAACCAAGCAAGTTGGTGAGCGATTTGTGGCTACGAAAATCAACGGAAAATATTGGATGTATTGGGGCGACACAAATTTATTTTTGGCAAGTTCTGATAACCTAACTGATTGGACAATTTTGGAAGATGAAACAGGAAAACCCAAACCAATCGTGAAACCTCGTGACGATAATTTTGATAGTTGGTTGGTAGAATCTGGTCCAGCGGCGTTTATCAAAGAAGATGGTATATTTCTTATATATAATAGTGCGAATAAAGGGTTTCAAAATAAAAGCAAAGACACCAAAAATGCTTACCGTGCAGGGCAAGTGCTTTTTGATAAAAACGACCCAACTAAAGTTATCGACCGCTCGAAGACATTTTTCTTTGAACCCGATAAACCTTATGAACTAACAGGGCAAGTAAACAATGTAGTGTTTGTGGAAGGTTTGGTTAATTTTAAGAAGAAATGGTATTTGTATTATGGTACGGCCGATTCTAAAATTGCAGTGGCGGTTTGTGAGAAAGAATGATGTTTGAGGAAGTCTTCGCTGGGCGACATTCGCTTTGAGGGGGACGCCCAGTCTGAAGACTTCCTTTTTATTTACTTCCAATTCAATAATTCTTCCAGAGCAGTATCGACTTTCACGAAATCAAAACCTTTGATTACATCGTTCATCATTCTCGTGATTTCGTCGTTGCAAAGATTTCCGATACTGCCTTCGAGTGTATGATTCAACTCTCGTGGTGCTTCGTAGCCACCGCCAAAAATCTCATCTTTTACCTGTAAGTAAGCATCTCTGAAAGGTAAACCTTGCATAACTAATTCATTCACACGTTCGACCGAGAAAATGGGGTCATATTTTTTATCTTCTAAAAGGTTTGGCTTTATCTCAATATTCGACATCATAAAGTGAGCAATATCCAAGCACTCAATCATTTGGTCGAAGGCAGGCATCAAGATTTCTTTCAGGATTTGCATATCACGGTGATAGCCACTTGGTAGGTTACTTGTCACGAAAGCCAATTCAGTTGGAAGTCCTTTGAGTCTATTTGTTTTTGCTCTGAGTAATTCCGCCACGTCGGGGTTTTTCTTGTGAGGCATAATACTACTACCCGTTGTGAAGTCGTCGGGGAGCGTTACGAACCCAAAGTTTTGAGAATTATACAAACAAACGTCCATCGCCATACGTGAGAGCGTTGTGGCCAAAGAAGTCATTCCCGAAAGCACTACATATTCACTTTTGCCACGAGTCATTTGGGCATAGACTACATTATAATTAAGGTCGTCGAAGCCGAGTAGTTTAGTCGTGAGCGTTCGGTTGAGTGGAAACGAACTTCCATAACCTGCACCCGAACCCAGAGGGTTTTTATTGACCACTTTATAAGCCGCTTGTAGTACGACGGCATCATCAACCAGACTTTCGGCATAAGCACCAAACCAAAGCCCAAAAGAGGAAGGCATGGCAATTTGTAGGTGCGTATAACCTGGAAGTAAATCGTTTTTATGTTTATTGCTAAGCTCAACTAATTTATGGAAAAGTGTTTCGGTCAAATTTACTATTTGGCGAAGTTGATGACGCATAAAAAGTTTAAGGTCAACCAATACTTGGTCATTGCGAGAGCGTCCACTATGGATTTTTTTACCAGTGTCACCGAGGGCTTGGGTAAGCAACCATTCGACTTGCGAATGCACGTCTTCGATGTTTTTTTCGATTAAAAATTTGCCATTTAAAATATCATTATATATCTTTCGACATTCATTTAGGACGTGTCCTAATTCGTTGGTTTCGAGCAAACCTATACTTTCTAACATAATGGCATGTGCCATTGAGCCGATAACATCGAACTCAGCCAAGTACATATCCATTTCACGGTCTTGACCGACTGTAAATTTTTCAATTCGGAAGGCCGCTTCCTGTTTTCCTAAATTTTTACTGCTTTCCTTTTGCCAAAGTTTCACTTGATTTGCGAGGTTTTATTACACCACAAATTAACGGTGTTTTTCGTTGGGAATGAAGGGAATTTATTGGTTTTTAAATATATATATCCGTTTGATAATTTTTTAGCATGATTTTTGCGTAATTTATATCTAAAGGATTAGTACCATGAGTTAATTAGGTATATTTTTTTTGATAATTAATGCTTTTTGTTGTGGTTTCTTAGGAAAATTAAATTATGTGTCATTTATCATGGTTTGGCATAGATTTAGTTAAGAGCTTTCTGCGATGGGCGTTTAATATTCTCAAAAATTATGCCATTTAAGTAAATCGTTATTAAAATACCTTTTTAAATATGAGATAGAATGTGTAGCTAATATTTTTTTTACTTTTTTTTGGTTACATAAACTATTAGGTTAGGTCTAAGAATTAAAGATTGATTTTCTTCTATAATTATGAAGACAATTGGTTTTTAAAATATATTGAATTTTTGCTATTGAGTGAACCTTTACTTTAAAAAATGATGAGGAATAACTTCTCCTTTCTTCGCAGAGGCATTGCCTTTGCTGCCTTTGCTTTTTACGTTCAATTTTCTTCGTTTGCACAAACTAATCCAACTGGTGCAGCTCAAAACTTCAATGTTATCACATTGGCAGGTGCAAGCCTAAAAGATGGTGACATTGATGGCGGACTGGCAACTAAAGGTCAATTGACACTTCGTGGAGCTTTTACATTAGCTGGACATACACCCGGCACATTTAAGGCTTCTGGAGATGCTAATTTTACGGCATTAATTGCGGAAGGAGGGGCAAACTTTCAAAGTGGCTCTGGGCTTTATGTAGCAAGTAGTGGCTTTGCGAAGTTGTCGAATTTTGCATCATCTTTTAAATATTGGGCAACAAATCCAACGAGGATAGGTAGTTTATCTTCTTCTTCACAAGATGCACAGCCACGGATTGACTTGTCGGGGGCACAATCTCAAGCTTCTATCAATCAAGATGTTTTTGACTTTGATGGAGCTTTTGCTTCATTCAAATCAATTTGTGATACATATAAAAACTGTACATCAAACATTAGTTTGTCTCCATCGGGTTCTTATACTTTTCCTGTGGTTTCTGGCAAAACGAATTTCTTTAGAATTTCGGCTTCAGCACTCAATAGCTTATCAGAAATTAAGTTTTCGATTGTCCCATCGGCTACAAACCCAGTGGTGATAAATGTTAACCTCAATGGTGCAAGTGCATTCACTTGGAGTGCAAGTACAAACTTTCCTGGCTTACCAAGTAATGCAGTTGGTCAGTATATTTTATTCAATTTTTATAATGGTGCTGCAACCTGTAATGTTACCTTAAATAATCCTACTATTATAGGTACGGTGTTCGCACCTTATTGTAATATCATTAAGCAAAGTTCGAGTAATATCGAAGGGCAAGTAATTTGTAACCACTATACACATGAGGCAGGTGAGGTTCACTATCAACCATTCAATACGAATATCAATTGTGGTAATGTTAATTCGGTAACATGTAACTGTGCTGGAAATTTACTATTGAATGGCGGGTTTGAGGTTAAAGAGACAAGAACTATCACAGAAGATGGGCATGGCTACAATCTTTCGCAGAATACAAATAGCTGGAGATGGTCGAATGGTAACTTAACGACTGGTTCGGGGTTTGAGGTTTGTGATGCAAATAATGCTTATTTCCAGGCATACAATTCATCGGCCTACATGTACCAACAAGTGAACAACGTAGTGGTTGGTTCACTTTACTCATTGGGAGCTTATGGAGGTACGCACGACCCATCAGGTAATCATCGCTATCGTTTGGCATTTTATAAAAGTGATGGTACTTTGGTCTCGACGGTTGCTGGCGTAGGTTTCGTAGAAGTTCAAGTAGATTGGGACGTAGATAATGTGCAAGTTGGGCAAACAAAGTTGAAAGAATATGATTTATCATTAGTTGCTCCAGCAGGTGCTTCATATTTGAGAGTTGAAGGGTACGCCAGTACAGACTATTTGAAATTAGACAATATATGTTTAACCGTTGACAATACTTGTAATAACGTAACAAGTGGTGGAACAATTGGTAGTAATCAAACAGGTTGTACGATTCCATTTACACCAGCAAAGCTTACAAGTACTACATTACCATCAGGCGGTGATACTGGAAAAGCAATTGAATATGTATGGCTTAAAACTACAACTTTAATAAACAATACTTGTCCAAGTAATGTTGCTGGTCAAAGTATTTACCAAGTAATCAGCGGAGCTACTTCATTTGAATATACACCAGCACCAGTTTATCAAACTACTTGTTACATTAGATGTGCCAGACGAGCTGGTTGTACTGAATACGTTGGTGAGTCGAATAAGATATTAATTGTTGCCAAAAATAATTGTACTGTAACTGCTTGTCCTAATTCATTAGTGACAAATGGTGGTTTTGAAACCGATAATGGCGGTACTTATGGCGGAAAGAAATTTCCTGCTACTTTGATGTCTTCACCTGCATCTTATATTACAAAACCAGGAAATGCTGCAACTGCTCAATACAGAGGGGCATTACCAACTGATTGGGTAATTGGAACTGATGTTGATGATTATGCCAATAGAAGAGGTGCCTTTTATGTTGATGCAAGTGTAACTGGTAACGCACACTCAGGGGATAGATTTATTTGGGGAAGACAAAATCAGTGTGTTGCTTACAAAGTAGATAATGCAACTCAACTTACGGGAATTCAGGCAGGAAACAAGTATAAGATTTGTGCTTGGCTGGCCGCTTGGAATCCTGATGCTGGTGCAACTCAAGGAGATGCCATTGTTTCGTTTGAATATCGTTGGAGAAAAGCAGATGGTACAGTAATCAATATTGGGAATGGTACAGAGGTAACAACAGTTGCTAAAACCATCACTAAAGATACCGATGGAAAGTGGGAAACATTAAACTGGCAGGAAGCATGTATCGAAATTACCGCTCCAATAGGTGCGGTTGGTTTGGAATTTTATATCACTCCAACTGATTACAATAATGGTGCTGCCGTTGATGACGTTTGTGTTACTACAACCTCAACTTGTGCTTTAACAGTAGATGCTGGTCCAAATAAAACTATTTGTAATACTGATGAAGTAGTATTAAATAGTACAGTCGGCGGAGTTTCAAGTTGCGGTACACCAAGCGAAACGGTTTGTGCTACTACAATTGCCGCTTCTACTGGTTGGATTGCAGACTTAAACTATGCAAAAGTTTGTGGTGATAACTTAGGTGCTAAATTGTGGACACTATCAGGTGACCCCGCAGCTTCGTCTATTACTATGGACTTAGGGAAAATATATCCTGCTGGAACCGTCATTAGAGTTAGTTTAAAACTGGAGCATTGTACCAGTGCAAGTTCTACTCAGTCTGATGCCAAGATTCAGGCATCGACAAGTGCAACAACAGGCTTCAGTAATTTAGCTTCTTCATTGTTATTTGCACATACTTCTCTAAAAGAATACACTTATACGTTAAGTGCTGATGCTCGATATATAAAAGTTACAGACAATGGTAAATGTGCATTCCGTTTAGATTATGTAAAAGCAACGACAGCCGGAACTACATCTGCGAATGTAACTTATTTGTGGACAGCCCCTGCAACTGGTGGTATCGTAGGTGCTAATAATACTGAAAACCTTACTGTAAACAAAGCAGGAACTTACACACTGACAGTTACAGATTGTAATGGATGTCAGAAAAGTGATGTTGTAACTGTAACTGCAAATTCAGTTTCGGCTAATGCTGGTGCAGATCAAGTATCTTGTGCAGGCGAAAACGTTACTCTTACTGCCGCTGCCGTTACAAATGCAACTTATGAATGGAGAAGTTCTACAAGTGCTACTGTGCTTGCAACAACTCAGTCATTTACAGTTACTCCAACTACAACAACCGATTTTATTTTAACAGTTATTGTAAATGGTTGTAGTGCTTCAGATGGTGTAAAAGTTACAGTTAATCCGAAACCTGTAAAGCCTGTTATCGTAGCAAAACCTGGTACAACAGTTTGTTCAGGCCAAGGCGTTGGTTTAGAGGTTTCAAACTGTACGGGTACTTTACTTTGGAATGTTGGTCAAACAAGTTCAGCCATTGTAGTTACACCAACACAAACAACCACTTATGATGTAACTTGTAAAGTAGGTAATTGTACAAGTGATAAAACATCAGTTACGATTACAGTTAGTGGAAACTGTGCACCTGGTAAAGACCCTATTTGTATCTCAAGCACAAGAGACATTACAAATAATTTACTTTGTGGTACAACAGGTGTCTTCTACGGATTGTGGTTCAATGATTTGGTAAGTGCAACACAAACAGACTACAAACATTTCAAAATAAAAACTGGTACTCTCACAGAATATTGTGATGGAACTGCCACGTTCCAATATACTGCTTGTGCGGTAAATTCTACAACAGGAGTAAGTGCCGGTGTAAATGACTGTATTACATTAAATGTTAATTTATCAGGACGTACTGCAAGTTCTGCCCCTTATGCCAATACTCACTGTGATGGTTATAATCCAACAACAACTGATTGGTACTATTATAAGAATGTAGTATCTGGTACAATAACTGGAGCTTCTGGTGGTATTTATCAAGGCTTAACAGGAACATACGCCCAAAAAGATGCTAATTTTCCATTCCAAGTAGGTACTGGAGCTAATCTCAATGAAATTAGTCAAATGGGAGCGAGTGCTTGGTTTACGGCTACTATCACCAATGGTGGTGTTAATGGTTGGTCAACAGCATCTGGGCATGGAGATAATAACTTTAGAGTAGGAGCTGCAACTCCAATTGCTAAAGTAACAGCAACTGCAAACCCTACCGCAATATGTGCAGGAGGAAATGTAACATTAAATGCAACCCTTGATGCTGCTTCAAAATCAGCATCTTGTACACCAGTTTCATATAGCTGGGTTGGGTCGAATAATTTCACAGGCACGGGTGCAAGTATCACTGATTCAAATGTTCAGTCAAATACTACATATACAGTAACGGTTACTATTAAGGCAGTAAATGGAAGCACTTGTACAATTACAGGTACAACTTCGGTTACAGTAAATCCAAATCCAACAGTAACAGTTGATTCAAAAACAATTTGTTTGGATGGAACAGCTACATTGACAGCATCGGGTTGCGTAGGCTCGGTTGTGTGGTCGGGTGCAGGAACAAGTTCTGGTACTACAATTACAGTAACACCATCTGCCATTGGTACTTATGGTTACACAGCAACTTGTACTAACTCAAACAACTGTAAAGCAACAGCGACTGGTGTTGTTACAGTAATAGCGAAACCAACAGTAAATTTACTTAACGACTTCCAAGTATGTAGTGGAACACCAACAACATTAACAGCAACTGGTTGTGCTGGTGGTACTTTATCTTGGAGTACAAATGTTGGTGGTTCGACATCTGCAACAGTGAGTGTAACGCCAATAAATACAGGAACTTCTCCAATCAATATTACATATACAGTTACATGTACAACAAGTGCTAATAATGGTTGTACAGCAACTGATGCAGTTGTAGTAACTGTTAATCCACTTCCAACAGTAACGCTTACGCCAACAAACATTACTTGTAATGGTGCAAAAGATGGTAAAATCTTAGCAACTGGAAATGGAGGTACGCCACAATATACATTTAGTATCAATGGTGGAGCATTTACTACTCCAGCGGCTGCTACTAATACATTCACAGGTTTAGACCCAAATACTACCTATACTATTACTGTTAAAGATACTAAAGGTTGTATTGCTACATCTTCAGCAACGCTTACACAACCAGCAGTATTGGCAGTATCAACCACAAAAGTTGACCCTAAATGTGAAAAATCAGATGGCTCAATTAATTTGACAGTATCGGGAGGAACAAGTCCATATACTTATTTATGGTCGAATGGATCAACAACCGAAGACTTAACAGCAAGAGCAGAAGGAACATACAATGTAACCGTAACAGATAAAAATGGATGTATTGCAACTACTTCAGTTGCCTTAACACCACAAGATTGTTCGTTTGATTTAGCGTTGAAAAAAGTATTAAAAACTGCTGGTACATACAAACCAGGTGATAATGTTACTTTCACAATCTCAGTTATTAATCAAGGAACAGTAACAGCTACGAACGTTCAGGTAACAGACTATATTCCAACAGGTTTAACGCTATCAGATGCTAACTGGACTGCAACTACTGGAAAGGCAACATTAAATACAGTTATAGGAAGTATTACTCCGAGTACAACTGTTACAAGAGACATTACATTTAAAATTGATGCTAATTTTGAAGGTGCATCAGTAGTAAACCGTGCAGAGATAAGTGCAGCAACTAATGCAAGAGGCTTAGCCGATAAAGATAGTAATCCTAATGCAATATTGGGTGATGATAAAGGTGGTCAAGTAAGTAGTCCCGCCGATGATTACGTGGATGGAAATGGCACAGGAGTCATCGGTGATGGCGTAGCGGCAACTGATGAAGATGACGAAGACCCAGCTTTGCTGAATATTACACAAACTTTTGACTTAGCATTAAGAAAGGTTCGTACTTCTGACCCTAAAGTTGTACCAGGATATGATGTTACTTATGAAATTGAAGTAATTAATCAAGGAACAATTACTGCTACTAACGTACAAGTAAGCGATTATATACCTGCTGGAATGACAATTAGCCCAGTCGAAACTAACTGGAATGTAACAGGAAGTGTAGCAACGCTAAAAACACCAATCGCTTCAATAGCACCATACAATACAAGTGTAAAAAGAACGATTACATTAAGAGTTAGTAATGTAGCAACTTACCAAGGTCAAACATTAGTGAATAGAGCTGAGATTTCATCCGCTTCTAATGCTTTGAGCTTAAATGATAAAGATAGTACTCCTGATGGCACATTAGGCAATGACAAAGGTGGTCAAGTTGATAGCCCAGCCGATAACTATGTAGATGGAAACGGAACAGGTGCAATCGGTGATGGTGTAGCTGCAACTGACGAAGACGACGAAGACCCTGCGAGTGTATCAGTAGAGAAGTTCGACTTGGCTTTGAAGAAGACGTTGAACAGTAGCACCCAAAC
>OFDC01000064.1_pt1 | contig 133928 bp, 111 predicted proteins | sample 1520941 | NCBI WGS metagenome assembly OFDC01 (sample SAMEA94258168, study PRJEB24077) | hot springs metagenome | biome: Aquatic biome; feature: Water | place: India | collected 2012-12-06 | depth 5 m
AGGCTGAGTCGCATTTCTTTTTGTTCTGTCATAAAATGATTTAAAAATCTGTTTTGTTATCCTTTGCGGGATTAATTACTCTTTTTCCAAAGTCCAAAACCTTCGGAGAATTTCTCTATTTGTGATTTTGAATTCAATACTACAAATGTAAACCATATATTCTTGACTATCAAGAATATATGGTTTATAGTTGCTTATTTCGTTTTAAATCACAGATTTGTATTCGATTTATTCAAATTCTCGACTCAAAATTCCTAAAACTTCGTCGATTGTCTCTTCTTCTAACTCTGTACGACGGGCAATATCTTCTTTTGAGATAGCCAATACAGATTTTGCAGTGTCGAGACCAATCTTACGGAATTCGTCGAGTACCCAATCTTCGATTTCATCAGCAAATTCTGATAAATCTACGTCCTCTTCGTCTTCTTCTCCTTCGATGTCACGGAATACGTCAAGTTCCATCGAAACGAGTTTTCCAGCCAACTTAATATTCATACCGCCTTTACCAATAGCCAACGACACTTGGTCTGGTTTTAGGTAAACGGCCACACGCTTGCGTTCGTTGTCAACCTGAATATTGCTAATTTTAGCAGGGCTTAAAGCTCTCGAAATCAACAAGTTAAGATTATCAGTCCACTGAATAACGTCAATATTTTCGTTTTCTAATTCTCTTACAATTGTATGAATTCTTGAACCTTTCATACCTACACAAGCTCCTACTGGGTCAATACGGTCGTCATAAGACTCTACGGCAACTTTAGCTCTTTCGCCTGGTTCACGTACAATTTTACGTACCGAAATCAAACCGTCCAAGATTTCAGGAATTTCTTGCTCAAATAAACGCTCAAGGAATACTGGTGAAGTACGAGAAAGCGTAATGCGAGGAGTTCCGTTATTCATTTCAACTTTATGAACTACTGCTTTGATACTTGTCCCTTTTCTTGGTCTATCTTTTGGTATTTGCTCGGTTTTTGGAAGCACCAATTCGTTGCTTTCACTATCCAGACATACTAATTCTTTCCCGAGAATCTGATAAACTTCTACGATGATAAGCTCACCAACCAAATCTTTGTATTTAATGTAGAGCATTTCTTTCTCTAAATCTTTGATTTTCTGAATCAAAGTTTGACGAGCAGTTTGTACTACACGACGACCAAAATCTTCAAGCTTAACTTCGTCGGCTACTTCTTCACCGATTTCAAAGTCAGGCTGAATTTTTTGGGCTTCTGAAAGCATGATTTTGTCAGTATCCCAAATATCTTCGGAGTTATCATCAACGATTTCTCTCGTACGCCACATTTCTAAGTCACCGCTATCGGCATTAATGATAACGTCAAAATTATGGTCTGAACCAAATTTCTTACGAATCATTGTTCTGAAAACATCTTCCAAAACCTTAATCATGGTTGGGCGGTCGATGTTTTTCTCACGAGCAAATTCTGAGAACGATGCTATTAATTCTCCACTATGCATAGCTTAGTATTCAATTAAGAATTAAGAATGTAGAATGATTTACAAAATCAAATTAAACACCTTAATTTTTGTTCAAAATATTTTTAGTTACTAATATTATTTGAAAGAGATAATTACTTCTGATTCTTTGATATTGCTGAACGGAATTACAACTGGCACAATCTCTTCGCTTTTCTTACGCTTTTTCTCTTCGATGATTGTAATTTGTTCGGCTTCAACACTTTCTAAACTTCCTTTTAGCTCAGAACCATCTTTTTGAATAACTTTAAGACTACGGCCAATATTTTTACGATACATTCTCTCAGATTTCAGCGGAAAATCTACACCTGGTGAAGAGACTTCGAGTGTATATTTTTCGGGCATCATTTCGTCAATATCTGTCCCGAGTTGGCGACTGATGGCTGTACATTCATCAATTTTGATACCTTCATCGGAGTCGAGCAGAATCGTAACTTTACTGTGCACTTTCGACAACGATACTTTGATATCAACTATAAAAAATTTATCATTTTCGAGTAATGGCTCTAAAAGTTGCTCGATTTTCTGTTTTACTTCGTTATTGGTATTCATAATTAATGGTTACTGGCAAACTGCGGTGCCGCCCGTGCGGTTACCTTATATTACTTATATATTCAAATATTGGTAAGTAAATGGAGCTAAAACAGCTTATTTTGATTACAAATATTTAATTATGGTATGAATTTACAAGCAAAAAAGGAGGGCTTCGCTCCTCCTTTTTCACAATTCTGATGCAAATATAGATATTTTTTCGATATTTTGCAAATTTTCATACAGAATAAGCTGGTAATGAAGAAACTATTATTCAAAACTACGAAATTTTTTCTTCGATAACTCATAAGCAATGATGGCTGGTACATAAAATGTAATATCAGCAGCAAATTTTGCAATAATAACGCCCAATGAAATATCGTCAACCCAAATAGGTAAATAGTACATAAGTGTAGGACGAACGAACAGACTATCAAAAAACTCAGCAATACCAAACTCAACAAACAAAGCTCGGATGTTATGTCCAAAAGTTTTGAATGTATATGGTCTATTATTGAGCTTTAACTCTTTACTTGTGCTGTAAACATCGCTCAAAAGAATTGTTCCGAAGTAGCCAATATTCCCAACCCATGTTCCAACTAAAGCTGTTGTAAGATTACTGTTGGTTAATTTATAAGTCAGAACGGATGAAACAAGCGTCACGACAATCGAAATTATTTCGGCTGGTAAGTAGCGTTTTATCCATTCTTTTGCTTTATTTTTCACAAATTTCTTGTATTTTGAACATACAAATTTCTACCTTTTTAGGCTTTAAAACGAACAAAAAACTGGAAATATCCGCTTTTTTATCAAATATGTTTCAGAAAGTCGAGTTTAGGTAGTAATTTTAGGCATAAATGCCACTCCTCAACCCAATAATGCAGTTGATAAAAGAAATATTTAAACGCTTTTTGTTCTTCCTGAATATATTGCTTGCAGTCTATACTTTATTGGTATATCAGTTGAGCTATTCGGTTAGTGTAAAACATTGGTTGGCGGGTTTTTTGATGATGTCGATGCCATTTGTTTTGGTAGCTAACGGCATTTTTTTATTGATTTGGCTGATACGACTCTCTCCACGAGCATTAATGTCTTTTGCATTATTAATCATTGGATATCCTTTTATCTTACGCACCATCACATGGCACAATATTGATAGTCGAGACTCTCGAAGTGGTTTTAGTGTGATGAGCTATAATATCATGTGGTGCGACGCTTTTACTTATATTCACGAACACGATACAACAAATGCCATTAATTTAGTAAAAAAAGCAGTTGATATCGATGCTGATATTAAATGTATACAAGAACTATACAATTGGGACGATTTTCCTCAATTCAGTACAATCAAAAAATTTAGAGGCACCCACAAATATTATACTTATGTTCACTCAACACCTGGCAATGATCGAGGACAAGGTGACATTGGATTAGCGATTTTCTCTAAATTCCCGATTATTAGAAAACAAGAAAAACATTGGTCAATCAATCATAATGGTTTACTTTCTGCCGATATTATCATAAAAAAAGATACTATTCGGGTCATAAATGTACAACTACGCTCAATGGGGGTACGTGTACAGAGGGTGATTGAAGCAAAAGAAGACAAAGAACTCGCAAAAAAAGAAGCCAAAACAATTTATCATCAACTCAAAGGGGGCTTTGAAGATAGAGCTATTCAGGTTAAAGAATTAGAAAAATGGATTGAAGAGAGTCCATACCCAGTGATGGTCTGTGGAGATTTGAACGAATTACCGTATGGTTTCGCTTATGGTAAAATAAGAAAATATTTAAGAAATAGTTTTGAAGATGCAGGACGGGGTTTTGGTTTTACGTATCATAGAAAACCTGGTTTTCTGAGAATTGACAACTTATTTTATGATGAAAAGAAACTCGAAGTGAAACGATTCAAAACTTTTTCAGAAACACCCTATTCTGACCACTACCCAATTTGGGGAGAATATATTTTGAAGTAAATTTGGGTAAACTCTTATCAATATCTTTTGCTGTACATGGAAAAAATTTATCAGATTGCATTATCAAATGTTGAAGGTGTTGGAAGCGTATTTTTCCGACAATTAATTAGCTATTGTGGTTCAGCAGAACATGTTTTCAAAGCAAAAACTGATAAATTACTGAAAATTTCGGGCGTTGGTCGAGTTGTAATTGAAGGCTTAAAGAAGAAAGATTTACTCTCAGATGCCGAAAAAACCTTAAAAGACGCCGAAAAACTGGGGGTTCAACTTTTCTTTTCTACCGATAAAAATTATCCATCACGCCTAAAACCTCTTTATGATGCTCCTGCTGTTTTATATTATAGAGGAACTGCAAGCTTAGACCATTTTCGTTCGATTGGAATTGTTGGCACTCGTCAAGCTACAGATTATGGAAAAAAAGTAACCGAAAGTATTGTCGAGCAGTCAAAAAACTATAACCCCCTGATTGTGAGCGGATTGGCTTATGGAATTGATATTACTGCACATAAAGCTGCAATTGATTTTGGTTTACCTACAATTGCAGTAATGGCCAGTGGAATCGATGTAATTTATCCTTCTCAACACGAAAAATATATAGAACAAATCATAACAAATGGTGGTATTATTTCCGAACATTCCTTTGGCAAACAACCAATCAGAAATATGTTTTTGGCCCGTAATCGAATCATTGCGGGACTAAGTGATGCCTCAATTGTAGTTGAGTCTGCTGCCAAAGGTGGAGCAATGGTAACAGCCGAGTTCGCCAATAATTATCATCGAGAAGTTTTTGCAGTTCCAGGTACGTTGGCCAATAAAGTGTCAGAAGGCTGTAATAAACTTATTCAGAAAAATAAAGCGAGTATCTACACTCAGATAAATGACCTCGTTGAAGCTCTTAATTGGGACTTAGACGAAAATCCTGATAATATAAAATTCAAGAAAAACGATGTTGATTTAAGCATCTTTACCGACGAGGAAGCTCAAGTGATTTCGCATCTACGTACTCACGGCGAAATGCAGATTGATGAACTCAGTTGGCAAACACAAGTACCACTCAACCGATTGGCTTCGCTCCTACTCAATCTCGAATTTCAAGGCATCATCAAGGCTATGCCTGGGAAAAAATTTGGCTTAAAGTAATGTTAAATTTCATTTCTTACAAAACGTTTTATCCTCAAACTGCGTTTATATGACTGTAATCATTGTTTATTATCAGTCAATTAGCTATCAAAGTGAAATCTCGTCTAAAACTTATTTTTGTATTTCTGACTCTTAGTGTAGTATTCGTTTCGTGCTTTAGTCGTTGGATTTTGACCGAAAAGGAGTTAAAAGCTCATTATGCCAATCGGATTTCAAAACCCTTATTTCACATCATAGAAAATGATTCTATAAAACTTCATTACGTAACTTTTGGTGTTGAAACCGCTCAACCTGTATTATTTGTTCATGGAGCTCCAGGTTCGTGGGATGGTTATCTGAATTTACTGGACGATAGTTTGCTTCAAAACAATTTTCATCTTATTTCAGTTGACCGCCCTGGTTACGGAAAATCTCAGAAACGCCCTAAAAAGAAAGTTTATAGCTTAGAAGAACAAGCAAAAAGTATCATTTTGGCTTTAAAAAGTAATCATTCAAACAAAAAAGCAATTGTAATCGGACGTTCGTATGGTGCCCCAGTAGCAGCAAAACTGGCGGCAATGTACCCCGATAAAATCGAAAAAATTGTATTACTTTCACCAGCAATAGACCCAGATACTGAAAAATTCTGGTGGTTTTCTAAATTTGGAAAAGTTTTCTTGGTTCGTTGGTTTCTTCCAGAACGCATGAACACTGCCACTGATGAAAAATACGCACACATAAAAGAGTTAAAAATACTTAAAAATGATTGGCAAAAAATTAATTCGGAGGTTACTGTGATGGCTGGTGGAAAAGATTGGATTGTTGACACAACAAATTTTTCGTTCGCAAAAAAGATGCTTATCGGAAAAAATGCTAAATTTATATTTATTCCCGAATCAGGGCACTTGATTTCAAGTTCAAGACCCGATTTGGTGAAAAAAGAAATATTTAAGTAGTCAACAGACGATAGTCGATGGTCAACAGTTATTTGCTGTAAACTATTGACTGCGGACCTTTGACTAAAAAACTAACCATTAACCAATCTTCTTCAACATCATGAAGCAACTCTTTATTTTATGCTCTCTCGTTAGTGTGAGTATTTTTGCCCAATCGCCCAAAGATAAAATGCTCGAAAGTATCGGTAAAAAAGAAATGTATTATGGCGGAATTGCCAAACAAATCTGGAATTATGCCGAAGTGGGCTATCAAGAAACTAAAAGTTCGGCACTTTTGCAGGAAACTCTTAGTAAAGAAGGTTTCAAAATCGAAAAAGGTGTCGCAGGAATTCCTACAGCATTTACGGCAACTTTTGGTGAAGGTAAACCAATCATTGGAATCTTGGGGGAGTTTGATGCACTTCCAGGCTTGTCTCAAGATTCGACGGCTGATCAAAAAACAGTTGGCGGAATCGCTGGCCATGCTTGCGGGCACCATTTATTCGGCACAGCATCGGCAGCCGCAGCAATTGCAGTAAAAGAATACATGAAGGCAAATAATATCAAAGGAACGATTCGTTTTTACGGAACACCTGCCGAAGAAGGTGGATCGGGAAAAGTTTATATGGTTCGTGAAGGACTTTTCAACGATGTTGACGCCGTAGTTCATTGGCACCCAGGTTCATCGAATAGTGCAAGTTTTGGCACTTCATTGGCAAATAAATCTGGTAAATTCCGTTTTTATGGTGTTTCAGCTCATGCAGCGGCTTCACCCGAAAAAGGTCGTTCGGCTCTTGATGGTGTTGAGGCAATGGACAATATGGTAAATATGCTTCGTGAGCACGTACCTTCTGATACTCGTATTCACTACGTAATTACTAATGGCGGAAAAGCACCAAATGTTGTACCTGATTTTGCTGAAGTTTATTATTACGCTCGTAGTCCACGTAGAACCGATGTGATGGATGTCTGGTCGAGAATCGAAAATGCGGCCAAAGGTGCAGCCATGGGAACTGGCACTCGTGTGGATTGGGAATTGACAGGCGGAACGTATGAATTATTACCCAACGAAACATTGGCAAAAGTTATGCACGCAAATTTAACGAAAGTAGGCGGTTTTAATTATACAGCCGAAGAAAAAGCATTTGCCGAAAAAATTGGTAAAAGTTTGGGTATTGAAAATGTAAAATTTGAAGATGCGACAGGTGTAAAGCCTTTGACTGCCGAAAAAGGTGGCGGCGGCTCAACTGACGTTGGTGATGTAAGTTGGACTGTTCCGACGGTTGGATTGACAACGGCCACTTGGGTTCCTGGCACGCCTGCTCATAGCTGGCAAGCGGTTGCGGCTGGCGGTATGAGTATCGGAAGAAAGGGAATGGTAAATGCGGCAAAAACAATGGCTTTGACTGTGACTGACCTATTTGAAAGTCCGCAAACATTGAAAGATGCAAAGACAGAGTTTGAAAAAGCTCGTGGTACGAAGGAATTCAAATACCAAGCAATGGTTGGCGATAGAAAACCAGCGTTGGATTATAGAAAGTAATACACCGAACCATTTAAAAATTGCAGATTAAGGAGTGATAATTGAAGATTTTTGAATTTTTCAAATTATAAAAAATTCTTCAATTTGTAATCGTCAATCGCTAATCTACAATATGAGTAAAGAACTTTTAGCATGAAGGCTATACCAATTAACCGAACTTGTTTCTAAAAGGAGATATAAGATATCGTGATAGAATTGAAAATCTATCACGATATTTTTTTTAGTTTTTCATTGATATTAAGTTCTCGCAGTTTCCCCTCTATCTTACTCATTATCAAGCTATTTGGTTGCTTATCTCTACTAATAACATCATAGCCCTTTGGTGTAAATAATGTTTTTTCAAAGTAAATTATTGCCCAATTTTCAGTTGTTTCAATGTGTAAAATACCCCATTTACTTGATAAAAGTGAAAGTAGCCCATTTCCACGCCATTCAAAGGCAGTATTTTCATTGTTTAGGGGTTTATCAAAACCATTGATTGATTTTTGGCGACCGTTTTGAGTATATTTCACTTCATCAATCAATCCTAAAACTCCATCTCTTTCAGCCACCTTGTAATTGAAAGTTGGATTGGTTTTGTCTCCTTTTAACCACATAGGGAAATTCGAGAGAATAATGTACCATTTCCCTTCGAGGGCTTGTAAATTTATCTTTTCGTTAGCCATTTGTTCTAAAATTTTCTGTAAAAATAATTTATCGACCTCGCCACTCTTTTGGTGTTAGACTTTTATGCTTTTTAAACAATTTATTAAAATACGGGACATCCCCAAACCCACTTTCAAATGCTATTTGTTGAATCGGTAAGTCGGTCTTGTTGAGCAACTGACAGGCATATTGCAATCTAAACTCAATCAAAACTTCGACAAAAGTTTTATTCGTAATATTCTTGAAATAACGACAGAACGAGGTCGGAGATAAATCAGCAATATTAGCAATTTGTTCGAGGGTAATTTCTTCTTTAAAATTTTCAATCAAATACGAAAAAACCTTTTGAAAACGTGCCGTTTCGGATTGATTATATTGATGCTCAAAAAAGAAATCATCAATCGTCGTGATTTCGGTTGAATTACTCAGTATATCGAAGATTTCTAACAATCCAGCAATTTTCTGTAAGGCAGTTTTTTGCTGCAACGCTACTATCTTTTCTGTGAGAATCTCCCTTGTTTTGCCAATTATTTCAAAACCCGACTTCGATTTTTCTAAAAAAACCTTCACTTTCTGCATTTCTGGTAAATCAACTATCCCTTTTCCCAAGAATAATTCACCGAACTGTATAACGATAGCAGATACATTTTCAATCGGTTGATTGACCCAGCAATGTGGCAAATTTGCTCCTAAAAAAACCAAATCTCCCACAAAAAACTCACTTACTTGTTGCCCAACGTAGCGTTGCCCCTCTCCTTTTAAGATTAAAGTCAATTCATATTCTGGATGAAAATGAAACGGAGCATCGAACCTCAGAACATCGAATTGTCGAAGAATAAATGAACTTGACTCTTCGGTATTTAGTTGCTCAAAAACTGCTTTCATAGTTTCATTTTCGCATTATTTAACTCTTTATTTAAAATTTATGATAATATAAGACAATTATATGAAAAAAAACTCAAATCTCGCTACACAAAATTTATTCAACTTTGCATCAAATCTATTTCAATAAATCTAAGCAATGAAAAATCTATTAAACGAAACGTATCAATTGCCAGCCGAGGCAATTGAATTTTACCAAAAAAATCGCTACATCAAGCTAAAAAATGTGTTAGATGCCGAAACACTGGCATACTATGGCGAGGCCATCACTCGAAAAGTAAATGAAATCAATAAACAAGATAAGCCCATCGACCAAAGAGATACTTATGGAAAGGCATTTCTTCAAATTTTTAATCTTTGGCGTGAAGATGACACCTGCAAAGAGTTTGTTTTGAGCAAACGTTTGGGCCAAATTGCCGCCGAATTGATGCAAGCCGAAGGAGCAAGACTTTACCATGACCAAGCTCTTTTTAAAGAAGCAGGAGGTGGAATCACCCCATGGCACGCAGATCAATATTATTGGCCACTTAGCACTGATAAAACTATAACAGCTTGGATTCCATTGCAGCCTGTTCCGCTTGAAATGGGTCCCTTAGAATTTAGTGCGGGAAGCCATGCCATTGTCGAAGGGCGTGAATTGGCCATCAGTGACGATAGCGAACAAAAGATTCAGCAAAAACTAAGAGTAACCGACTTTAAGCATGTAATCGAACCGTATGATTTGGGCGAAGTAAGTTTTCACTCGGGCTGGGTTTTTCACCGTGCAGGTGCCAATAACACTGACCAAGTTCGTAAGGTAATGACGATGATTTATATGGACAGAGACATGATTCTGAAAGAACCAGAAAACGAAAATCAGAAGAAAGACTGGGAAGTTTGGTGTCCAGGAGCAAAAGTAGGAGAAGTGATTGATACTTATTTAAACCCCGTAATTTATAGCAAATGATACATTGCAAAGCCGCCGTTGCCGATGGAAAAGGTAGTTTTTCCATCCAAGAAATATCAGTTGCTGAGCCTCATGGCGATGAGGTTTTGGTCGAAATCAAAGCAGCTGGAGTTTGCCATACCGACTGGGACTCTCAGTCGTGGGGCAAGCCTTTAGTAATGGGTCACGAAGGAGCAGGAATTGTTAAACAAGTCGGCTTAAACGTAAAATCGCTTAAAGTTGGTGATAAAGTCATGCTCAATTGGGCAATTCCGTGCTATGAATGTTTTCAATGTCAAGAGGGAAACCAACATATTTGCGAGCGAAACTCGGCCGTAACGGCAGGAAATAAAGTAAGCGAAGGACACGCCACTTTTGCTTCGACTACTTTTAAAGATATAGCTATCGAACGGGCTTTTAGTCTCGGAACGATGTCTGAATACACGCTCGTTCGAGAAGCTGCTTGTGTGAAAATGCACGTCGAAATGCCCTTTTCGTCGGCAGCTATTGTAGGTTGTGGTGTAATGACTGGCTATGGTTCGGTCGTAAATGCCGCCAAAGTAAAATCGGGTAGCTCGGTAGTGGTTTTAGGCACAGGAGGCGTGGGTTTGAATGTGATTCAAGGAGCGAGAATTTCGGGGGCTGGGAAAATCATTGCCGTAGATATTAATCCGTTGAGGCTCGAAATGGCCAAAGAATATGGTGCAACGCATACTGTTTTAGCAGAAAAAAGCGATAAAGGCTTGACCGAAGCCGCCAAAGTTGTAAAAGGCATGACAAACGGACGAGGGGCTGATTATGCCTTTGAATGTACGGCAATCCCCGAACTTGGGGCTGCTCCATTAGCAATGGTTCGCAATGCAGGAATGGCCGTACAAGTGAGTGGTATCGAACAAGAAATCTTAATTGACATGAATCTGTTTGAATGGGATAAAATCTACATAAATCCACTTTACGGTAAAACTCGTCCACAAATTGATTTTCCGATTTTACAAGACCTCTACGCCAAAGGCGAATTGATTTTGGATAAAATGGTAACACGTACTTACGCACTTGATGAATTATCAAATGCCTTTGCCGATATGCATGCAGGCCACAATGCCAAAGGAGTTATTGTATTTTAAAAACAGAAAATGAGTCAATTTTTCACCACCGAAAAGGCCACTTTTCAAGGCTTAGATTTCATTACAGTTAAGAGTAATGCCTTGAAGAAGCGAGCCGATATTACGGTTTATGCCCCGTCTGGTTCAGGGAAGTCAGCAACTCCTCTTGTTATTTTGCTGCATGGTGTTTATGGCAGTCATTGGGCGTGGGCAATGAAGGGTAATGCCCACAAAACCGCCCAAAGTCTCATAGAAACTGGGAAAATAAAACCGATGATTCTGGCAATGCCTTCGGATGGACTTTATGCCGATGGAAGCGGTTATGTGCCACATCAATCTGCCGATTATGAACGTTGGATTGTCGAAGATGTAATTGCTATAATGAAAGAACAGTATTCAGAAATAACTGATGAATCGTCCATTTTTATTGCGGGCCTTTCGATGGGTGGGTTTGGAGCCTTGCGTTTGGGAGCGAAATATTCAAACTTATTTAGGGCTGTTTCTGGACTTTCTTCTATCACTCATTTTAATCAAATCGGTGAATTTGTGGCTGATTTTGAGCAATTAAAGCACGATGCCTTAGAACAAGATGGTATTTTAGAATGGATTTTGAAAAATAGAGAAACTATTCCTCCTTTTCGTTTTGACTGTGGAACTGATGATATTTTGATTGAACAAAATCGCCAATTACACAATGAACTTAAAAACCATAGAATACCCCACACTTACGAGGAGTTTTCTGGCGGTCACACTTGGGAATATTGGACTGAGCATCTGACCGAAACGTTGTTGTTTTTTAATCAACAATTAGCTTAACAATAGATTTTATTTCTCCAAAAAACAAAAAAAGCAAGAGAAAATCTCTTGCTTTTTCCAACCTAAACCTAATAAATTCTAATGACAAAACGGAATATTTGATAAATCAATATTCTGTTTAATTATATGTGGAAACGAAATAATTAAGCCTCTGAAAATCAACCAAAAACCGATTAAAGAATAAGTAATTGGAATAAGTTTGGGAAGTTTTGAACCGAATGTTTTTCTTAGCCAAGTTGCCCCCAAACTCACGCCCAACATCATGGGTAATGTACCTGCCCCAAACAAAAACATAAATAACATTCCATCAGTAAGGGCTTCGGTGAGAAATGCTCCACTTAATGCCGCATAAACCAAACCACAAGGTAGAAAGCCGTTTAATATTCCAAATGAAAACTGAGTAACAAGAGAATGCTTTTTAAAAAGCCTTGATAAAGAACCTTTTATATAGTTTGTAAAGCCAAACACATAATTATTTAGGCTGAGTTTTTGTTGCCAAGTTTTAGGTAAAAATACGCCAATCAGAATCAAAGCACCCAAAAGTATAGAAAGTGATTTTTGCGACATAAAGTAAGTGGTACTTTCACCAATAAAACCTACTAATAAGCCAAGAATCGCATAAGTCATCAAACGCCCTCCGTTGTATAATACTCTTCCTGCGATAAATTTCCAGCGTTTGGAAGTATCGGCGGGTAACATCATGGCGATTGGCCCGCACATACCAACGCAGTGCAAACTACCAATAAAGCCCATTATGAATGCTGAGTAAAACACGTCTTTTGAGTTTTGAGTTCTGAGTTCTGAGTTTTTAATTCAACTCAGAACTCTATAAAACCATTTTTTCTTCTTTGTAATATCCTTTGCCATCCTTATTCCACGAGACTTTTACCACCCATAAACCTCGGTCAAGATTAGCTACTGGAATAGATTGAATTTCGGTGTTAGCAATATCAAGCTTCACCGCAAAGTCTTTACGAGCATCGGCTGGTCGGTAAAAATTAATTTTACCAGTCGAACCGATTGATTCTTTTGGAAAGTCTAACTTAACTGTCTTACTTTCAGATACATAATCAAATTTCAATTGTGTAGAAAGTTGATTGGTATTATTCATCTGATCGATGTCGTTTTGGTAAGCTATTTCTTTTTGATAATAATCTTGACTAACCAAGTGTATATCGTCTTGTTGGAGGCATTTCCAGACTAAAAAGCCCATAAAACCAACAAAACTTAAATAAACGATTGCTATTTTTTTTCCCCAGTTCATTTTATTGAAATTTTGAATGATAGAATGAGTGAATGATAGAGTAATGAAAAAACATTCACTCATTCTATCATTGACTCATTCAAAATTGATTTATTCCGCTGGCCCTAAGAAGTTTGTTTTTACGGTTTCAACGAGTGTTGTGCCGTTATAAACTTCAATTTTTAGAGGAGTTTTAATATCTGTAATTTGCTTTTTAGGAATATCTAAGAAAAATACTGCATCGGCACGGCCTTGCATTGGCACATTGAGTTTTCCGCCTTGAATGCGTATGGTACCCTTATTATCAGCTACTTTCAGTGTTAATTGAATGGGTTCAGATGTTTTATTGATAAACTGAACATTATATAAATTACTGATAACTCCGTTGGGTTGCTCTTGGTACATCTGCCCTGGTACACGCATAATCGTGGTTTCAACCATTGAACGATTTATCAATAAAAATGCTTCAACCGCTACTAAAAGCACCAAAACAATCGAATAAGCATAAGCCCTGACCGACAGTTTGAATGGTGTACGCTTTTCGATGCTTTCTTGAGATGCGTATTTGATAAGCCCCGTTGGTTTATCAATTTTAATCATTACTTCGTCGCAAGCATCAATACAAGCCGTACAGTTGACACATTCGAGCTGAGTTCCGTTCCGAATATCAATTCCTGTTGGGCAAACTTGCACACATAATGCACAGTCAATACAATCTCCATGTTTCTGACCATTCACTTTTTCAGGATTTTTTGTAAGTTTCCCTCTTGGTTCGCCACGCACGAAATCGTACATAATAGCCATTGTACTACGACCCATCAGAACACCTTGCAGACGACCATAAGGACAAATGGCAATACAAACTTGCTCACGCAAACGAGTGAATACGAAATAAAATAGAGCAGTAAAAACAATGATTCCGATGAAACCAGACCAGTGTTCGGCTGGCGAAACCGTTACAATATTGATGGTTTCTTCGATTCCGATGATATAAGCCATTGTAAAGTGGGCAATAATCACCGAAAAAACTATATATATAAAATGCTTGAGAGTCTTCTTTCTAATTTTTTCGGAAGTCCACGGACCGCTATCAAGTTTGTGTTGTTGACGTGCATCTCCCTCAATCCAGTATTCGATTTTACGGAAAATCATTTCCAAGAAAACTGTTTGTGGACAAGCCCAACCACACCAAAAACGGCCATAAACTACCGTAAAGAGAATGATAAATACAAAAAAAGTAATCATTCCTATACCAAACAACACAAAATCTTGAGGAAAGAAAGGTTGACCAAAAATCACAAACTTTCTCTCAAAGATATTCATCATTAAAAGCGGTTGACCACCAATTTTGATGAAAGGAACAGAAAAGAATATCGTTAGAAAAATAATTGTAGCAATGATTCTTTTGTTATGAAAACTTCCCTTTGGTTTTTTAGGATGTAACCAAATGCGTTTTCCGTTGGCATCTACCGTGGCGATTGTATCACGGAATTCTTCTTCATAAAACTCCTCGATAGTTGATGATGTATTCATTTTGTTTTTATAGAGGTTCGGCCTTGCGTTTATTGATGCCGAATAAAGCCCCAACCCTTTACAAATTAGCAAAGGGTTGGGAATGATTTTTATTTTGTTGCTGTCGAATCGGCAGCTACTTTTTCACCTTGCGGAGCTTTTGCATTTGGCGGATTTGTACCCGCAATCGACATTATATAGTTCGATACATCTTGCATTTCGTTTGGTTTCAAGGTAGCTTTCCAAGCAATCATACCTTTTTCTGGAACACCATTTTTGATGGTTTTGAAAATTGCACTGATTGTACCACCGTGCAACCAGTACTCATCAGTTAGGTTTGGCCCTACGCCACCTTCGCCCGCTGCACCATGACAAGCTACACATTTACCAGTAAAGATTTCTTTGCCTTTGGCAACTACTTTAGCATCAGAAACTAACAGTTTTACTGAATTTTCGTCGATACTATTAGCATTTTTGGCTTGGTACTCTTCGATTTGTTTTTCAGCTACGGCTACTTCATTTAAATATTCTTCCTCCTGTGAAGGGCTTGAATACCAAACGTGATAATCGAGCAGGTAGAAAACGGCAAATACAATCGTAGCGTAGAAAAGATATTTCCACCAAGGTGGAAGGTGATTGTCAAGCTCCCTAATTCCATCATAATTGTGATTCAATAAAATCACTTCTTCTTTTTCCAAAGGCACTGCCCCTGTTAAGCCTTTCCACCAAGTATTGAAGCTAAATGCTTCGATTATTTTACCACTTCGCTCGGCATCAATTTGTTTTAAGGCACGGAAAATTCCGAACACTACAAACAAAATGACGATTGCAAAAATGACGAGAGTTACCAATACCAAGAATAGAATCAATTCATCTCCTGTTTTGAATGATAAGTTCATTTATGACAATTTTAATGATTAATAATTTGTTTTAGTCGATGGTCAACGGACGATATTGGACAGTTAGTCCTGACCTCTATTCTTGAAAACCTATTTTTCGTTGTCGAAAGGTAAGTTTTCCATGTGCTTCACATATTTTTTGTCTGCTTTAAAAACCCAAAAACCGAGTGCAGTAAAAAAAACAAAGAATACTATTAGTGAAAAGATAGGGAATATTGATACCCCTTCTATACCATTTAAAATATTTCTGAACATAGTTTTATTTGTTTGACCCCTCCCCAACCCTCCCCGATAGGGAGGGAGTTTTTAAACTCCAATTTCCTATGCAGTTTTATTTAAAGCCCTCCCCATCGGGGAGGGTTGGGTGGGGTAGTTTATTTTACAGCCGCTTGTTCTTTCTTAATATCAGTACCCATGCGTTGTAGGTAAGCAATGAGGGCAATGATTTCTTTGTCTCCTTTTGCTGTGATTTTGGCATCGGCCAAAGATTTCACGATACCTTCTGCTTGAGCTTCGGCATTAGCGATTGCTTCATCTTCAAAGCCTTCTGGGTATGGAACACCCAAAGTTCGCATGGCATTTATTTTATCAGGTAATTGATTTTTATTGTATTTATCTGATAATAACCAAGGGTAAGTAGGCATAATCGAACCAGGCGACATTGTTTGTGGGTCCATCATGTGGTTGTAGTGCCAGCTATCTGGATATTTACCACCAACACGGTGCAAATCTGGCCCAGTACGCTTAGAACCCCATTGGAATGGGTGGTCGTAAACAAACTCACCTGCTTTTGAGTATTCTCCGTAACGCTCAGTTTCCGAACGGAATGGACGAATCATCTGAGAGTGACAAGTATAACAACCTTCACGGATATAAATATCACGTCCTTCGAGTTCGAGCGGTGTATATGGTTTTACTGATGCAATGGTCGGAATGTTTGATTCAACCAACCACGTTGGAATAAACTCAACTGCTCCACCAATGATAACAGCAACCAAAGATAATAACATGAACATCACTGGTTTACGCTCTATAACTGAGTGCCAGCCTTCGCCCGCAACTTTTACATTTTTAACCAACGCTGGAGCTTCATCGTATTCGTCAGCTACAAAACTTCCTTGTCCAGCAGTTTTGATTAAGTTATAAATCATGATGAATGTACCAATCAAATAAAGCAACCCACCGAAGGCACGCATGGCGTAGAGCGGAATCAATTGAGTTACGGTTTCTAAGAAGTTAGGATAAGCCAAGAATCCTTCTTTTGTAAACTCTTTCCACATCAAACTTTGGGTAAAACCTGCCCAATACATTGGCAATGTCCAGAACAAAATACCGAGTGTTCCTACCCAAAAGTGCGTATTTGCGAGTGATAATGAGTATATTTTGGTTTTCCACATTCTTGGTACCATCCAGTAGAGCATACCAAAAATCATGAATCCGTTCCAACCTAAACCACCTACGTGAACGTGAGCAATTGTCCAGTCAGTAAAGTGAGAAATCGCATTTACGTTTTTCAACGATAACAATGGGCCTTCAAAAGTTGCCATACCATAAGCAGTAACCGCAACCACGAAGAATTTTAAAACTGGGTCTTCACGTACTCTATCCCAAGCACCACGGAGTGTCAATAGACCATTCAACATACCACCCCAAGATGGAGCAATGAGCATGATTGAGAACACAGTACCCAAACTTTGAGCCCAATCAGGCAACGAAGAATAAAGCAAGTGGTGAGGTCCAGCCCAGATATATAAGAAAATAAGTGACCAGAAGTGAATAATTGAGAGTTTATAAGAGAAAACTGGACGATTAGCCGCCTTTGGCATATAATAGTACATTAATCCCAAAAACGGAGTGGTTAAGAAAAACGCAACGGCATTGTGGCCATACCACCACTGAACGAGGGCATCTTGCACACCCGCATAGAGTGAATAACTTTTTGTCCAAGAGATTGGTAATTCAAACGAGTTTACGATGTGAAGCATCGCAACAGTGATGAAAGTAGCAATATAAAACCAAACTGCTACATACATGTGTCGTTCACGGCGTTTGATAATTGTACCAATCATGTTGGTACCAAAAACTACCCAAATCAAGGCAATCGCAATATCAATCGGCCATTCTAACTCGGCATATTCTTTTGAAGTTGTGATACCAAGCGGTAAAGTAATTGCTGCCGCCAAAATAATTGACTGCCAACCCCAAAAGTGTATCCAACTTAATAGTCGGTTAAACATCGGTGTTTTCAATAATCTTGGCATTGAATAATAGATACCCGCAAACATGGCATTTCCGACGAAAGCAAAAATGATGGCATTGGTATGCAGCGGGCGAATACGACCAAAAGTGGTGTACGGAATTCCGAAATTGGCAGTTGGCCAAAATAATTGGGTAGCCGCTGTAAGACCAACCAACATTCCGACAACACCAAAAATGACGGCCGCAATCATAAAGGCTTTTACAACTTTATTGTCGTAATAAAAACCTTCTAATGCACCCCCACCCCCTGAATGAGAGTCGCTACTGAAAAAAGGTTTGGCAAATAATCGCATAAGATTTGGTTTATGGTAGATAGTTAAAAACTGAGGTATGAGACTTGAGATATGAGAATCATTAATTCATTCTAAATTCTACTCTCTGAAATTCTTATATCTTGTAATATCATGGTGTAAAATTACAAGCAGACCCCAGCCAAAAACATGACTGAGGTCTGAAGAAAACATGATTAAAATCATAATATCAGTTGAGCGATGGAGCTGGCTCATAAGTAGCAATAAATTTGCGGAAACTAAACTTTGTTTCACGATAATCTGACTCAAAATATTTCATTTCCTCGTTCAGATAAGCACGGTCTTTTCGTTGCTCGCCATCAAGAATATTTTCTTCTTTTACACCCTGAGCAACTTCTTTTTCAATAACACTTAATTCTTCAAGTAAACGTTTGGTTAATCGTTGAAAATGGTGAAACTGTTTCACAAATTCTGCTACCATAAGCGAATCACGCGATTGAGAAATAGTTTTGGTTTTGTATTCGTCGAGGGTTTTCAAGAAAAAAGTGGCTTCTTGTGCAACTAATTCGAGTTCATTTCGCCATAATTTATGCTCAAAATGAGCGTGATTCAATTGATTTAGTTTAGAAGTTGTCATAATATTTTTATATTTTTTAGAAAACTAAACTCTAAAATTATCTATCCGTGACACACATAGATTGACACGTAATTTCTATATTTTACATCAGAACGTAACAATCTCTGCTTCATTGATAAATGGTGCTGGCACTTCATCATAAATACTAAGCAAAGGAACTGATGGATGATAAGCAAACTTGCGAGTGACGCTTCGATTGAAAATAACATCTAAAAATGAATGATGGCGAGAAACCATCACCAGCAGGTCGGCACGGTGAATTTCCAAAAACTCTTTAATACCTTTCTCTACATCCGCATTTTTAATGTAAAAATCATTGACTTTTACATCGCTGAAATAATTATGGTATTCGTATTTTGCCAAGCCATCTAATTCGTCTGCCGATTGATTATCTTTTAAGACAGTCAAGAGTGTTAATTGTGCATCTTTTTGTGCGAGCAAATCTTTGAGATTATCAAAAACTTTCAAATCACTCACTTCATTATAATCAACGGCCATCGCCACATTTTTAATTGGGGTAATTGGCGTATTGTTTGGAATAATAAGTGTATTTGCCTTAACATTGCGTACAACATCAGTAGCTACACTCCCAAATAAAAGATTATTGCCTACACCACTTGCTCCCAAAACTACCAAATCGTATTGGTTTGTCTGATTCAAAATCTCAATAGCACTCGCTGTTGAAACTGGCATATACTCTGCCCGAAATGTATGAAGAGACTCATTATCAAACTGTTTCAAACCTTTCATGAAACCTCCCATCAGATTTTCGGCATTTGCTTTCAAATCATCTAAGACATACATGGCTATTTCGGGTTGAGTATTGGTTGTGTAGGTATTCAACAACGTAAACTCACAGGCTGTATCGCTAAACATCGCCAAAGCATAGTGAATAGCTCTTTCGGATGCTCTGGAAAAATCAGTTGGAAGCAGAATCTTTTTCATGGTGAAGCTAATTTTAGATTGATTAAACAAATTTAAATATCAACTTCTACTCAAAGCATGACCTGCATTTGGGGACAATATGATAGAAATCAGTTTGTTGAAATGAAACCTAAAAAACCCTCTTTGCAATCTCATTATTGAGCGTTCTGGCTATTTCTTGAGCAGAAAATTCGAGTTTTAGACCTTTGGGTTGCCCCACAACATCTTCAAGCAGGAAAATCACTATTTTAGTATTCCCTGCTTTGCTTTCAATACCAATTTGGCGGTCAAATGCTTTCCAATCTGCAATTAATTTCAAGTGTCGTTGCGAAACTTTTTCTTCGATTGCCTTAAAGAATAGTTTTTGAGAAGCCTCATCTTGCTTGAAAATATCTGATTCGAGCAAAAAACGTTTTTGTTTCAAATCATAAATTTCCCAATCTTGAGTTTCACAACAAGGCGTCTCGGAAGTTTTACAATTTCCTGCTTTCTGAAAAAATCCAAGAAGGTCATTTTGAACAGCTGTGACATACGTCATTTTGTAGAAATAATGAAACGATGCAATATCAAGACACTCGTTGTCGCCATCACACGTACCGAAAAAAGTCATTCCTGAAAGCCAATCATTTATATAATTCTGAGCCGTAGTATCGCTCAAACCACTTACAACTGCATGGCTGGTTTCCCATTTACAGTCAAATTCTTTGTAATACTCGGTATATTTTACGTTTTTGACCGAAATTGAGATGTTTTTATTCTTGAAGAGTTGAGTTTCGGGAACATTCAAAAATGCACTGTGCTGCTGTGCCGATGTCTCCGAGTAAGAAAAAAATAGCACTAACATCATAGTGGTTAGTGCTATCGTGTAAACGCACTTCGAACCTGTTTGTTTCATAAATAGCCTTGATTTATGAAACAAAAGTCTTCAAAAGCCGAACAAAATTTATTGAGAAATATCACAGATAAAGATGACCTTACTCATCTTTATTAATTTTCGATTCAGGATTCTGTACAGGGTTATCGAACAACATTCTGACCGATGGCGTATAAGTATCATCGTACTGACCATCTTTGGTTGCCCAAATAAACGCTCCCAAAAAACCACCTGCTACCAAAATAGCAGCTATTGCTAAAAATAAGATAATGCTCATATTCTTAAATTATGAATGAATAATTGATAATGAATAATGGGACAAAAATTTTTAACTGTGAAAACCTGTGCTACTTGTATCTGTGTAATCTGTGTCCTATCAATAAAAACAACTTATAATCTTCTAAAACGTGCAAATAAATGCGTCAGCCCAACCGCAAAAAGTACCACCGAAATTGAGCTTAAAGGCATAAAAATAGCCGCCAACACTGGTGAAAGTTCGCCAGTAACGGCCCAACCGATTCCTATAAAATTATACACCAACGAAAGTATGAAACTTGCCTTCACGATATTGAGCGAGGTTTTGCTAAACTTCAGAAAATCAGCCAGTTGACCAAATTTTGAAGCATCGAGAATAGCATCGCAAGCGGGTGAAAAGACCTTAATATCTTCGCTGATGGCTATACCAACATTACTTTGTCTCAACGCACCAGCATCGTTTAAGCCATCGCCAATCATTAAAACGTGATTGCCTTTTTGTTGCTCTTGGTTGATAAAATTGAGTTTGTCTTGTGGTTTTTGTTTGAAATGAACCGCATTTTCGTTGAAATAAGGTGCGATTTTATCTTTATCGGCATCATTATCACCCGAAAGTATAAATAGCTTGAAGTTTTTACTAAGGTTTGTTAAAATCATCTGCCAATTTTTACGAAAAACAGTTTCGACCATAAAATAGCCAATCAAAATACTATTAATTTCAAGAAATGAATGTGTATGTTTCACTTCTTTATTAATTGCCGATTGAATAAAACCACCTTTACCAAGTCTTACTAAATTTCCAGCAATACTGGCTTCGAGGCCCTCTCCTTGAAACTCTTGAAAATAATCAATCGTCAAGGCTTTGAAATCTTTACTATTCAACGAACTCGCAATCATTTTGCTCAATGGATGAGCCGATTGCATGGTTAGCGTTTTTACGAGTTTTTGTTCAAACTCGCTTAATTCAGAACCAATAAAAATCACCTTCTCAGAGTTGCTTTCGGTCAAAGTTCCTGTTTTATCAAAAGCAATTTCGTTTACTTCGTTGAGCAATTGAATTACGCCCTGATTTTTAACATAAAATTTATTTCGTCCGAAAATTGCCATCGTTGTTGACATCGTGAAGGGCATCGAGAGCGTCAAGGCACACGGACAAGCCACCATCAAAACGGCAGTTATTGAATTCCAAAAAAGACTTGGTTCAAAAAACGCCCAATAAACACCTGTAATGGTTGCAATTGTAAAAGTGATAGCTGTAAAATATTTACTAAACAAATTAGCCAATTCGGTTGTAGGCATTACTTTTTCTTTCATAAATGCCTCATTATTCCAAAGTTGGGTCAAATAACTCTGCGAAACAGGTTTCTGCACAATCAACTCCAAACGCTCACCTTTTTGGCGACCACCCGCAAAAAGTACATCACCAACATTTTTGCTTAGAGGGTCAGATTCACCCGTTACAAAACTATAATCAATCATTCCTTTTCCTTTTGAAATGATGGCATCGGCAGGAATCAACTCTTGGTGATGAATGAAAATAGTATCTCCTTTTTTGAGTTCCATCACATTCATAAACGACTCTACATTTCCACGTAAAACCTTAACAGCCAACGGAAAATATGACTTATAGTTTCGCTCAAAAGAAAGATAATTATAAGTGATTTGCTGCATCCATTTCCCGACCAATAAAAAGAAAACTAAACCCGCCAAACTATCATAATAACCCGCCGAATTATTGACGAATGTTTCGTAAATACTGCGTCCATAAAGTGTTATGATAGCAACCGCAATCGGAATATCAACACTAAAAACATCAGTGGTTTTCTTGAAATTTTCTTTGATTGAAATCCACGCACCGTTCAGATAATCGTAAGCTCCGTAAAAGAAAACAGGCAACGATAGCATGAAGTTGAAATACAAGAAAAACTTCTGATAAGTGGCATCAATGCTATTTTTGAGGTCGAGGTGAAAGTATTCAGGAAAACTCATCATCATGATATTTCCCATACAAAAACCTACAACGCCAATTTTCAGAATCAAACTTCGCTGTGCAGTGTTTTTTTGTTGGGGTTTGTCGGAGCTTTCCAAATTGAGTAATGGCTCATAACCCAATGTAGCCAACAATTCAACAATTTCTTTCAAACTGACCTCAACAGGATTATAGCTCAACGAAAGCTCTTTCTTGATAAAATTGAGCCTTGAAGTAATAACTCCTTTTCTGACTTTATTAAAATTCTCAAGCAGCCAAACGCACGAACTACAATGAACGGCTGGCACATAAAAAGTAACTTTACTCAACTCACCCGACTGATAATCAAGCAATTGAGCAACAATATCTCTTTCATCGAGATAGCTATATTTCCCTTCGAAGTTTTTGGATTTTAGACTAATTCCAGCGTTATCGTTGAGGTCATAATAGGCACAAAGATTATTATCCTGTAAAATTTCAAACACCGTTTGACAACCATGACAACAAAAATGTTTGTCTTCAAAAGCAATCGAATCATCAGGACATTCATCTCCGCAATGATAACACACCAATTTTTCTTCAACCTCGGCTATCATACTCATTGCATCAGTTTTTGTGGTTCGCTATTCATAAAATCATTCATACCTTTTCCCAACGTATTTTGTCGTTCGAGCGACCAATAATTGGTAAAAGACGATTCGAGCCAAGTTTTGCCTGACTTTCTAAATATTGAGATTTGGATTCCCATATTATCCCAAAAAAGCCTTTCCACCTCTGAAACTTTCATTTCAGGCGAAATGGCAAAATTTTCAACAGCCTTTTTATGCACAATATCACTCAACTGACAATTATGATAGGCATCGCTCATCTCTTCGCCACGATAATAAATTTCGAGGCGAAGAAATGGATAGATTTCATTGAACTTCCTTATCAAATCAGTTGCATTTATGTCAGGTTTTACAAAAAGTATCATCGGTGTTCCATTATTAGAGATTGAAAGTTGGGAAATTAAATATTTTATCAGACAACCGTCAGAATAGAAATACTATCATTTTTTGCCAACCGTTCAGTATTGGTATCGGTAAAGAATCGCTCGAAAATATTGTGTTTTCTCGGAAACGTAATTATCAAATCGGCATGCGTTGACTTAGAAAAACCTAAAACAGTTTTCGAGAAATCTCCACCTTCGACAATTGTGTAAGTATGCGGCACATTTTTCAGTAACTCTCTGATTTTCAAGGCACTATCTTTTGCAAAATCTGACTCTTCGGTAACAGTATAAAGATTCACAACTGTATCTAAATCTCGGAGAATACTTACAGTTTTACCCAAAACTTCAGCATCAATATCATACCTAAAATCAAGTCCTAAAACAGCATTCTGAAATGTAGAATATTTTGCTCTTGGCGGTACAATCAGCATTGGAACTTTGGTATGATGAACCATTGAAGTTGCTAAACTGCCAAAATATCTACTTCCCAATGGCGAATCGCCCACGCTTCCCATAATCAATAAATCGGCATTAGTTTCTGCCAAAGCATCGCAAAGAGCATCAATAACTAAACCTTCTTTTACTAAAATATCAATCTCTAAGACTGGCGAAAACTTCTTAATCAAGCGAGTCTTTAGCCGTTTGAGCATATACAAGCTATGTTTTTCTAAATCTTGAGCCGAAACCGCCAACATACTCATTTCCGAATCAAGCGGCATCAAATAGCGATACGCATGAAAAAGAATAAGTTTTGCTCCAGTTTTAATAGCCGTTTGGGCGGCCGTTTGGGCAGCTTTTCTTGAACCTCTCGAAAAATCAGTTGCAAATACGATGGTTTTCATAACGTAGCTTGTTTTTAGATATTGATTCTATAATTTCTACGATACAAATTTTGGGTTTTTAGCAATCAATTATTATGACATTTGTCATAAGCAAATATGATATTGATAAAACGCAACACTTTCGAAGAGAAATTTTTATCTTTGACCCTTAGTATTTTTGCAAATAATGACGAAAGTCATATTTTCGCACCTCACTATTATCCTAACTTGCCCGATGATTGCAACCAATATTTCAATTGCTGAAAACGACATGCTGAATCAGGTAGAAGCTATTTTTCAATTTGCCACAGAAGCCATTCTTATTACGGATAATGAAGGGAAAATTATCAAAGTAAATCCAAGCACCGAAATAATGTTTGGCTACGCAGCAGATGAATTTATAGGTCAACCGATTGAAATATTAATCCCTAACCGCTTGACTGAAAGGCATAGAAAACATCGACAACAATTTTCTGAATGTCCGCACGCTCGTTCGATGGGAGCAAATTTCGATTTGTTTGCGAAACGGAAAGACAATTCAGAATTTCCTGTTGAAGTGAGTCTGAGTCCATATACAAATAGTCAAGGAAGTTTTGTAATTGCCTTTATTATTGATATTAGTATCAGGAAAAAGGCTGAAAATCAACTCATTGCCTATAAAGCAGAGCTTGAAAAAGAAGTTGAAGAACGTACAATGATTCTTAAGGAAGCGATTCAGAAACTCGAACAAACCAAAGACGAACTCGATAACTCATTGAAACGTGAACGAGAAGTAAATTCGATGAAGTCAAGATTTATTTCGATTGCTTCGCACGAATTTCGCACACCATTGGCCACGGTTTTGTCTTCGCTTTCGTTGGTTGAGAAATATTCTGCGTTGCAAGATGAAGAAAAACGCCTAAAACACATCGGTAGAATCAAATCATCAGTACGTAATCTTACTGATATTCTGAATGACTTTTTATCGTTGAATAAACTCGAAGAAGGCAAAGTAATGCTCAATATAGAAGCCTTCAATTTACATGATTTGATTGAGGGTTTAATGCAGGAATTGCAAGGAATTACAAAAAAACAGCAAAGGATCATCCTTTCTTGCTCAAGTAACGGCAGATGTTTAGTAAATCTCGATAAGACACTTATTCGAAATATTATCATAAATTTAGTTTCAAACGCTATCAAATTTTCACCAGAAAACACCAACATTACAATTAGTGCCAATTTATCAGAAAATGAAATTAAACTAAGCGTTTCCGATCAAGGCATCGGTATTCCTGAAGCCGACCAAAAGCATTTATTTGAGCGTTTTTTTAGGTCGAGTAATGCAGGCGAAATTCAAGGTACGGGACTTGGTTTGAGCATTGTGGCTCACTACGTAAATCTGCTGAAAGGCACAATCACATTTAAAAGCAAAGAAAACGAAGGCACAACATTTTTTATAAACCTTCCTCGAAATTTTTAGCATGATATGAAAAAGATATTACTCATTGAAGATAATACTGAAATCAGAGAAAACACAGCCGAGATTCTCGAACTGGCTGATTATCAGGTAGTAACTGCCGAAAACGGCCGAGTTGGCGTTGAAAAAGCCCACGCCGAAAAACCAGATTTAATCATCTGCGACATCATGATGCCAATCATGGACGGTTACAGTGTGCTGCACTTACTCTCGAAAACTCCCGACACGGCCAATACGCCTTTCATATTTCTGACTGCCAAAGCCGACCGCTCGGATTTCAGAAAAGGCATGGAAATGGGTGCCGATGACTACATAACCAAACCTTTTGATGATGTAGAATTGCTGAATGCCATCGAAAGTAGATTGAAAAAAGTGGAGCTTTTACAAAAAAACTACACACAAGATTTAGGCGGACTCGACGAACTAATCAGTGATGCAGGTGGCGACCAAGAACTAAAAAAACTACTCGAAAGTCGTGAAGTAAGAAGTTATAAAAAGAAAAGCGAGATTTATCGTGAAGGAGATTATCCACTTTATTTATTCTGCATTATCAAAGGCAAAATCAAAACTTTCAAGACCAATGACGATGGTAAAGAACTGATTATCAACATTTATGACAAAGACGACTACTTGGGTTATGTCGATTTACTACAAGAAAGTAATTTTACCGAATCAGCAGCGGCAATGGAAGATTGCGAAATTTGCCTCATTCCGAAAAATGATTTTTATAACCTCATTCATAAAAACCGCCAAGTTGCTCAGAAATTTATTCAACTCTTATCCAACAATGTAAAGGCCAACGAAGAACAACTACTCAAACTCGCCTATAATTCTGTCAGAAAACGTATTTCGGAAGCTTTACTAAAATTTCATAGCCATTTGGTAAAAGAAGGAACTGCCAGCAATAACATGAAAATCAGTCGAGAAGACCTCTCAAATGTAGCAGGAACTTCGCTCGAAACTGCCATCAGAACGCTTTCGGATTTTAAAGACGAAAAACTAATAGAAATTGAATCGGGTAAGATTACGATTTTGAATTTGGAAAAATTGAAGCGGTTGAAGAATTGAGATAAAAATATAAGGATAAGAGCTTTGAAAATTTGTTTTTTCAAAGCTCTTATCCTTATATTTGAGTTTCAAAAAGCGTATTCATACAACCATTCAATTTATCTATGAACAAACTATTTGTTTTATTTTCACTGTTACTTTGCGTTCTTGGCTGTAAAAAAAAGCAATCTGCCGAACCCCAACCAACTGATATAACTCCTACAGTTCAAAAAGTAAGCTATAATGGGCCACAAAAAGACAATCAATATTTAACCAAAATAATTAGTACCTTCAAAAATTACAGTTATCTACAAAAAGACTCTTTGTTAGTAAACTACGATGTCAATAAAAAAATAGTTAATACCACAAATTACCAGTTCCGCTCAGGGTCTTCAAGTGCAACAAATCGGTTCATAAAAAAATACGAAACCACTTTTAACTATGATAGTAAAGGTAATTTAACTGACTGTAAAACTATTGACCTTGAATATCAATATTCAGCATCATTCAAGTTTGAATACGATGAGGCTACCAATAAACTCAATAAAGTTAATGGTGCATACCAAAGCGGTAATTATTCAGAATTTATTACAAAATTAGAAGATACAGACAAAGGATTTAATCAATTAAGAAATGGTTTTTTACGAGTAGAGAATACATTTGTTGATGACAATCTAAGTAAGTATTTTGAAAAAGACTCTCCTATTACATTTGAATATCAAGGTTATAGTGTAACCAAACTAAGTCCATTTTATGCCTTGCCAGCAAATATGCAGAAAGTCTTTTACTGCACCGAAAATGTTATTCAGATTTTTAACTTTTCGATTGAACATCTAAATATAATGAGTAAAAATGTACCATCTAAAATTACATCTTCGGGTGCAATGAACAAATCCATCGATTTAAACTCTACTTCAAATCAAGCTGGCTACGTAACAGAAATTTCAATTGGTGATACATCTTCGAGCTTTTACAGAAAATTCAATTTTTCATACAACAATAAATAATGAAACGAGTAATCTTATATCTATTAGGCTGTTATTTGTTTATCTCTTCGTGTAAAAAAGAAAGCACAAATCCAGCAAAATATCCCCTAAAATCATACACTATTTTAACGAATCAGTTCAATTCTTCTAATGTAAGAGATTCTGTTTCTTTTGAGTACAGCAATGGTCTGATAATTAAGGCCACCTCTTTTTATAAATATGACTTAAACAGCATTGGCCCAGTTAAAAGTTTAAATTTTGTTTATAACAAAAATAAAATTCAATCAGTAAGTTCCATCAAAAATAATACCTCCTCAACCATAACCGTAGAATACGATAGTGATAATCTTCTAAAAAGTATTATGTCTCAGAATAGCACATTTTCCATTCGATACAATACCGCCTTAAAAGTGAGTGGAATTAGATATAGTATTACCAATTTTTACGATTTTGAAGTTAAAGACGAAAACATAATTTCAATAAATAGGTCTGGTAATATTCAAAAAAATGAATTTGACACAACTAATAATCCATTTTACTATTTACCAGATGACGTCAAACTCATTATAATGTCCGAATTCGGAAATTCGATTTTCTTAAATAATTATAATGGTTTTTCTAAAAACTCACCTAAAAGTTATTCTCAAGATAAAAAAGATTATATCATCAGCTATAAATACAACAAAGCTAACTTGCCAGTTGAGGCAATTATCACAAGTAATTCACAGAAAATAAACACTTTGAAATTTTACTACTAAATGAAAAAACTACTTATGACAGCCATTGTCATATCAATGGCAATATTTTCGTGTAAGAAAGAAACCGAAATAGGTGCTACAACGGTTCCTCCTCCAACTCCCAAAAGTTATATTTCAAAATTGACAGTCAACGAAATCTACAATAATAAAAAAACTCGTGACCAAGAATTTAATTTTTCCTATGATTCCAAAGGAAGCCTTGAGAGCATTGCTCAGACCCATATCTATTACGATTTAAACACAGGAGCTGTTTCAAGTAAAAATCAATATACAGTCTTTGTCGCTTATAATTCTGAAAATTTAGCCTCGGAAATGAAAACACTGTATAAAATCAGTGACGGAAGTGAAAGTATAAATATTGATAGGTTTGTATATGATAAAGATAAAGTTGCAGAAATACGCTCTTTTTCGGTACAAAATGGTATTGAGAAAGCATCCTCAGAAATACTTATTTTTAATTATAATAATAAAGGCCAACTAACTTCAACTTCAATGGAGAATATAGTAAGGTCTTCTTATAATTACACAAATGACGTCCATACCTCAACAAACTTTTTTGCTACATCAAAAGCAGAAGTGTCATATCATGAAACTGCACTTAATCCGATTTCTAATTTTCTTAATGCTCAAAAAATAATAGTCAGCAAGATAATTGAAGACCCTTATCTTTTTGGCTTTGGTTTAGTTAGCAAATTTTATCCAAAGAAAACTATAAACGGAAATACCACATGGGATTATGAGGTTAGTACGAATAATCAAAATTTACCAACCAAAGTACTTAGAAGTTATTTTGCCTATAACGTGATTCAAACCATGAATTTCGAGTATAAAACATTTTAATTTTATAAACTAAAACCTGAACAAAATCATATTCCAAGTACCTTAAAGATAAATGAAGTCTTCGCTTGAAGCGAAGACTTCATTATAAAACAACTCTTAAATAACTCTCCCCATCGCAGGGTCAGTGAAACTTTCTCGACCAGTCTCAACGTGGCCTGCGTATCTTTTCTCAAAAGTATCATTTCCTTCTACTTTCACCGAAAAATCATACCATTGGTGGCTGTTTTGTAAGTTTAAAACCAAATTTGCTGTTCCACCTTTTGGTAAATCCAACACCTTTTTGCCAGTTTTGTACGATAAGTCATTTATTTCGACTTTCAAACTTCGGTTATCTTTGTTTTGCAACTCAATAACTACATTGCCTGTTAAGCTTTTTTTGGCGGCATCGTTGGCTTGGTATTTCAATTTTGTTTCGAGTTGTGGCTGAGTTTCGTTACCAGCAAACGAGCGATAAAATCCATTCGGGCCATAAACTTCTACTTTATAATTTTTATTGGCAAATGCCTCTAAAGCCCAAGTATCGGTTAATTCATCGCCCCTTTTTACAGCATAATTACGAGTTTTTAATTCATTTTCAGTAAAATACGCCATAAACGGACAACCTTTTACTTTATTCCCAAAAACCTTATCACCTACCCCAAAAACCACTTGGAAAGTTTTTCTATCTTCACTCAGTCGCCCATCAACATATAATTCATACGGAATTGAAGTAGCTTTACGAATTCCCTTTTCTTGCTTCGGAAGCCATTCATAATCAGCACCTTGTGTATTTACGCCGCTAATTTCATCAGCAGTTAAGGGTTTAAAGTTAGAGGGTAATTTCTTAAATTTTGCTTTATGAACACTTTGAATAAATGGCTCTTTGGCAACGAATGTTGGTAAAGCAATCTTTTCGCCATTGTAAGGTTTGAATGTGGAAGTAAGGTCGCCGCAAACGGTTCTACGCCAATCGCTGATATTGGTTTCTGTGATTTGTTTCTTCGTTTTATGGCTCAAGAATTTCTCCAAAAACTGTAAAATAGATGTATGGTCAAAGACTTCCGAACACACGTTTCCGCCCCTGCTCCATGGCGAGGCAATCACCAACGGCACTCTAAAGCCTAAGCCGATGGCATCTTCACGAGCATCTTTTTCGGGGTCTTTGTATTTTCTTTGTTTTTCATGAACCAAATTTACTTGCTCGACCGAAGTATCAATTCCAGCCGAAACTTTGCCCGTATTTGGCTTTATGTGATGTGGCGGCACAAACGGCGGAACGTGGTCGAAATAGCCATCGTTTTCGTCATAAGCTAAAATGAAAATAGTTTTTTTCCAAACCTCTGGGTTTTTCGTCAGAATATCCATCACTTCCGACACATACCAAGCACCATACCACGGAGCTCCAGGGTGGTCGGAGAAATTTTCGGGAGCAACCAACCACGTAACCATCGGCAATTGCTTATTTTCAACATCTTTTCTGAACTGATACAAAACATCGCCTTTTGGAACTTCTACTTTTCTTGACGTGCCATTATCATCGTATTCGAGCGTAGTCAGTTCATGATAATGAGGGTCGTTGCGATTATTGGTAAAGGCTTTTTGGTGGAGTTTTTTATTAAAATCGCTTAATTTTTCAAAGTTTTCGGGCGTATATTGCACCAAATCTTGTTTTAATATTTCATAATACGATTTCTTCCGAGCCAATTCAGTCTTTGCTTTTTCAAGTTCTGCACCATTGAGCGATGTCAGATTTTTTTCGAGCGTAGCAATATCTTTCGGCAAAATATCATTCATTTTCTGAATGTATTTGTAATATTCGGGCGAAAACTTCACGGCATATTGCTCAAACCATTCAATCGGATTATCGGTAAAGTTGGCAAGCCAACCTTCTTCTTCCCCTTCAAAACCAACTGGCAAACTGATTTCATTTTGGTAGATTTTCCACGAAATACCGTTTTCTTCCAATCTTTCGGGGAAAGTTTTCCATTTTGCCCATTTTCCATAATCAACGTCTTCGTTTTTTACATTGGCTTTTGCATCAAAATCAGCTTTTTCACGAATCGTACCCGTCCATAAATACAAACGATTGGGTGTTGTGCCTGTTAGTGACGAACAAAAGTTTTGGTCGCACACCGTAAAGGCATCGGCCAGTGCATAATAAAACGGAATATCTTCACGGTTATAATACCCTAAAGTCAAAGGCATTTCTTTGTAGGCTTTATTGCCAGACTGCTTTACGTGTAGCCATTTGTCATATTTGCCATTATTGCGAGCATCGACTTGGTTTTCCCACGAATGTGGCAACGAACTCATCCAAGTAGCGTTTGAATCTTTCAGATTGAGTCTGAACGGTGCAAAAGTTTCCCCTTTTGGGTTCGATTGCAACCAAACTTTATTTTTATTGGGTAAACTGATGGCTCGTGGGTCATTGAAGCCACGCACGCCTTGAAGTGTGCCGTAACTGTGGTCGAATGAGCGATTTTCCTGCATCAAAATCACTACGTGTTCAGCATCCCAAAAGGTACTGCCCTCGGCAGGATTGATTACCAATGCTTTTTGAATAGATGGAGGCAAAACTCCCATCAGACCAGCTCCGCTGGCCAATAAAGTTGCTTTCTTGATGAAGTCTCTTCTGGATTCCATGTTAGGGTTGAATAGTCTCTGAATTTTTATCGAAAATACTGCTTTATTAAATATTTTTAAAAATTAGAGCATTATTTTTTTGTTACTAATCAACCAAAATAAAAAGAGTAGCCTACGGAATAAGCTACCCTTCTAAAACTCCACATATAAAACCTTGACTATTAAGCACTTCAACAACACCACTCGTGATATTTTGATTGCTGTCAGTTCTCAATATTTTATCACAATCATTAAGGTCAAAATTAAAATCCGATGCAGGAAAACGTAGTTTTAAGGCTTTAATAATTGCATTTGCCTGGGTTTTATTTTTAATATCAGTCTTAAAAACTTCAATCATAATTTTACCTACAAAAATACTATTTGAAAACTAAACCAGCATCTGCCAAAACCTTACGAAGTTTAGGAAGTGATGCTTTACCCATTCCATGAAGTTTCAGAATTTCAACCTCGCTAAATTTTGATAATTCGTCTAAAGTATGAATATTTCTATTTTCTAACGCTCGCCGTGCAGGAGCAGCAAGTAAACTTAAAAATCCATCTTTTAGCTTCATTTCTTGCTCACAAATTGGACAAGTTGGACAATCGCTATTTTTGAAAAATTGATGACCTTTCTCGCAAATCTTTAGCATTTTCGGTAAAATCTTAATTTTCAATCAATTCCAGTAGCTCGGCAATAATTCTCTGTAATTCAGTTTTTTTAGCCAAAACATCGGCCATATCCTTAAAATATACCATTCGACGGTCTTTATAATCACCTTCGAGAATGGCAGAATTTATCTTTGGAATGGCTTCATTATGAAAAATTAAATGCACTCTATCTTGCATACGATGGTTGAATGTCAAGAAATCTTCTGTGTAGTAATAGCTTGGAGCTTTCCACTTGATTCGTTCCGAAATTCGGACATCAGTTTCTTTAATAATTACTCTCAATGCTTCTATTTCTGCCTTTAGCGGATGTTCCAATTCCTGCATATAGACTGCTACTTTTTCAGCATCGGTCATTCCTTCTCTAATTTATGATGATAAATGTAAGAAATCGCTAAAATAATAAACATTAAGAGTGGAAAAAATGACATTGCAGAAACACCATCAACCGCAATATGAGCAATTGTGGCTGAAAGAAAATCAATTCCAAGACCTACATAAGCCCATTCTTTGAAACGTTTTGGTGTGAAAGGCATTACAATTAAAATAGCACCGATAAACTTGGCAATACCTAATTCCCAATGAAACCACATCGGTAAACCCAAGTGTTTTGTACCGTCAAGGGCCATTTGGCTATTTAAGTAAAATATTCCAGGAATGATAAAAAGTGCAATGATGCCCGTGCTAATCCAATAAATAATTTTATCTTTTTTCATTTTTTAAGCGTTTAGGAGTGTTTGAATATTAAATTTTTTCATCTGTAAAAAAGCTTGTACAACTCGCTGGCCTTTTTCGGGATCAGAAACCAACTTGCCCAAAATTGAAGGCACAATTTGCCACGAAAGCCCAAATTTATCTTTCAACCAACCACACATACTTTCTTCGCCACCTTCGGTAAGTTTTGTCCAATAATAATCTATTTCTTCTTGGTTTTCGCAATATACTACAAGCGAAGCAGCTTCGTTAAATTTGAATTGTGGTCCGCCGTTGAGTCCCATCATCTTTCGGCCATTCAACTCAAAGGTAACCATCATCGGGTTTTCGGATGTAATTTTTGAGTTCTCAAAAACAGAGCAGTAAAACTCGGCAGCTTCCTTAGCCTGTCCATCAAACCAAAGGCAAAGAGAAATTTCATTTTTCATAGTTTTTCATAATTTTGTAAAAACGAACTAATATCATTAATGTGCCAAACTAACTTCAATCTTTTTTCAGTTCGTAGCACAACACCGTAATTCCACAATCAAAACCCTGTGCTTTTCTCAATGTAAGTCCCTGTTTAGCAGATAAACTTCGAAAAATAGGCATTCCTCTGCCCAAAATCGAAGGATTTACAAAAAGGTGATATTCATCAATCAAACCTTCGTTGATAAGAGAAGAAACAAATGACCCTCCACCATATACGATAATGTCGTCTCCTGTTTGATTTTTTAAGGTATTGATTTCATTAGCAAGATTCCCTTTTGCCAAAACAGTATTTGACCAATCAGCACTTTCGAGTGTTTTCGTAAAAACAACTTTATGCGTTTCACTCATGATTTTGGCAAATCCTTGCTCTTCGTTCTCTATTTGTGCAGCACCCGCCCAATGTGGAATAAAACCTTCGGCCAATTTTCGGCCTAAAACAATACAATCGACATTCTCGGTTAGGTCTGAAACATATTTTTTTAGGGCATCATCCCAATTCCAAACCATCCAATCCATTTCACCATTCGGGCCAGCAATAAAACCATCGACCGACATTTGTACTTGTAATTTTAGCTTTCTCATAATTTTTGTAAGATTTAATGCCACAAAACTACGGGCAATATTCGGAATTAGAAATATGTAAAAACGACAATTTAGTGGGTTGATTGCGACAAACTTTTTTTATAGTTTTACAGCATGAAAAACGTCATGATACTAGTTCCTGAAACAGCTATTCCAGCTGCTATCGTTGACCCACGATATATGTTTTCGGCCATTAATGAGTTCTATAAAAGTATGGAACTCCAACCCGCTTTCAACATAAAATTAGTAGGAATGAACAAAGAAGTCAAGCTAAATGATGGTTTGATTTCGTTTTACCCAGATTTTACTTTGAACGAGGTAAAGAAAGCTGATTTGATAATTATTCCTGCCTTGAGCGGAAATATGGCTCAGGCCATAAAACAAAACGAAGGTTTTATTCCGTGGATTCAGGAACAACACCGCAAAGGGGCAGAAATTGCCAGCCTCTGTGTGGGAGCATTTTTACTTGCCTCAACTGGGCTTTTAAACGGAAAATCTTGCTCAACCCATTGGCTTTATGCCAACGAATTCAGAACGATGTTTCCAGAAGTGTATCTCGCTGATGACAAGGTTATCACTGAGCAAAATGGCATTTATTCGAGCGGCGGAGCTACTTCTTATTGGAATTTGCTACTTTATTTGGTCGAAAAATATACGAATCGTGAAATGGCAATTATGGCATCCAAATTCTTTTTGCTCGAAATGGGACGACACAGTCAATCTCCATTTGTGATGTTTCAAGGACAAAAAGACCATGAAGATACCCAGATTCTGAATGCTCAAGAGTTTATCGAAAAACATTACCAAACCAAACTAAGCGTAGAAAACTTGGCCGATAGATTTGGCATTGGCCGACGAACATTTGAACGTAGATTCAAGAAAGCGACTTCAAATACAGTTATTGAATACATTCAACGAGTAAAAATAGAGTCAGCAAAAAAGCAACTTGAGGGAGGCCGAAAAACCGTCAACGAAGTAATGTATGATGTAGGTTATACCGACTTAAAAGCTTTCCGTGATGTATTCAGAAAACTGGTAGGTATGTCGCCAATCGAATATCGAAATAAATATAATTCTTAATTGATAATGGAGAATTAAAAATGAATAATGATTTTCTATTCTCCGTTATCAATTCTTCATTACTTTGCAATTAATAAACTTTTGAGTTTGGCAGCATCTAAATATTCACCGTGAGCTACTAAACCATAAATATTTTGAGTTGCTGAGATATTCAATAAAGGGTTTTCGTTCAATAGTAAAATATCGGCTTTTTTGCCCTTTGAAACACTGCAGTAAAACTCCGATTTATTCAAAAATTCAGGCCCATTGATAATTGATGCCTGCAAAGCCTGCAACGGTGTAAGTCCATTTTTGACCATCAATTCTAATTCTTGGTGAAGTCCCAAGCCAGGATAATCAAAACTATTCAAATATCCAGCATCAGTTCCTGCCAAAATCTTCACGCCTGAGCGTTGCAATAATGGTAATAACGAAGCTGCTTTTTCGATGGTTCTATGACGAATTTCGATGGCCTCTTTTGAATCTTTAGCTGCTCTTTGCACTCGCCAATCGTAAGTTTTGCGTAAGCCTGGCCCAATATATTTCAGAAATTCGTCATTTTGATGATCGTTTACATCTAAAAATGCCGTTGCATAGCTAATGGATAATGTTGGAGTTACGGCAGTTTTGTTTTTTGCTAAAATCTTGAATGCAGCTTCGGCAGTTGCTTCATCGAATTCGTTGAGGGCTTTTAATGATAAATCTCTGGCGGTTAATGTGCCATTGGCTACTTGGTCGCTTAGTTCTTTCTGGTTTTTGAGTCCTGCACGCAATAAATACGTAATATGTTCAACGCTACTCAAACCAGCTTCGCTTACTTGCTCAATCGTAAATACAGGCGGAATATGAGCCGACGTTTTATAACCTCTCCTTCGGGCTTCTTTCAAACTTGCTAAAAAGATTTCGGGTTTGATTGTATTGTCGGTAATTTTTACAAAATCTACTTTTAGTTTATCGAGCGAATCAAGTGCTTTGTTTACTTCGTCTATTGTACCAACTTCAATATCCCCCAACCAAATCGACTTATAGCCTTCAAGTTTAGGTCCTGAAGTAAAAATTGTTGGCCCCAAAAGTTTTCCTTCATTCACTTTCTTACGCCATTCCAAAACACTTGGCGAAATATCAGCCGCCGCATCTCTTACAGCCGTGATTCCCATCGCAATATACAGATTCATCAAATCTTTATTTTCTTGAATCAGGCTATCGCCACCACCAAAATGCACGTGCATATCCCACAGAGCTGGCATCACAAATTTTCCTTTAGCCGAAACCGTCTGACTGGCTTTGTATTTATCCAGTTCGGCGGGCGAACAAACATTAACAATCTCTCCTTTATTAACGATAACTACCTTATTACTAATCAGTTTTCCTGTCCGAATATCAATAATATTGGCATTTGTAATGGCTAAATCGACTTTGCTTTGAGCAAAACAAAGTGAGGAGATGAATAAAATAAGGATGCTGGTTAGGGTAGTTTTTTTCATAGATGAAATCAGTATTGACTACAAATATGAGTAAAAATCTGCAAAAACAACTATTCTTTATAGATTTCGATTAGCTTGCTGAATGTGGCGTTCGTTATGGATAACCAAAAACTGTATGGCATCGCCCAAATGCAATTTCAAAAATTTAGCAATTGAAATCGGAATTTTTATTTGCTGCATACGCTTATTCTTAGCAATTCTCAAAATCTGCAATAATTGCTCTTGTTGGTTGATAAATTCAGCAATAACCGCTGTTGCATCTAATGACGCTTCTGGAATATGCCCTTTCATGGCTTTAAACTTTTTCTTGCCTTTTTCGGGGTTCATCGAATCAATGGCTAATTTACCCAACCAAGTGCTTTTTATGGTTTCAATGCTCAAATCTTCTTGGCTTGCAGCTAAGCCTTTTTCAAATAATGGCAAATAATAAAGACCATACGAATTGAGATGCTCTAAACACTGAGCAATACTCCAACCACCTGACGATGAAGGCTTTAGCAATCGTTCATCTGAAAGATTTTGATATTTTTGAATAGCCTCTTGTAAATGAGTTTCAACTTGACTTTCTAATTGATTGAGTAATAATATCTTTTCCATAAATTCTAAGAATGATTAATTTTCATTCGCAAAATTGGACTAAATTAACTTAGAAAAAGTTGGTAAATACCAAGATTTAAATCTGCACCGAGTTTATTAGTTTACTAAAATTACTGGCATCAATACCGATGTAGTTGGCGAGGTATTTATGCGGAACAATTTGCAGAATATGCGGACTACGCTTGAGTAATTGTCGAAATTTTTCTTCGGAAGAAAAACATTGAAGCTCAACTAACCTTTCTAAAACACCAGAAAAAGCTACGATTAGGCCTTTTCGTAATAAAACTTCAATCTTAGGATTTGTTTCAATCAACTGTTCGATTTGGGTAAATGACGCTCGCAAAATGATTGATGGACTCAGTGTTTCGTAATAAAACCTTGATGGTTTTTTATTCATCATCGAATCTAAAACGCCACCAAAATTCCCCGAATACGAAAACAAGATGGTTGCTTCACGGCCATTTTCATCGGCATAATACATTCGTTGCAAGCCATCAATGATAAAATATAGGTTTTTCTCAACTATACCGCTGTATGTCAAGATTTCCTTCCTTTTGGCCGAAAACGGTTTGAATAGTTCAAAAAAAGCATCAAAATCTTCATCAGACAATGAATAAATTCCGTCAACTGTTTGCTTGAAGAGTAATTTATGTGAAGCATCAGCAATCATTACAAGTGAGCATGAGTTTTGGGTGGTCAGTTCGAATCTGGCCACCCAATGTAATCTATTTCGCAGAGAATTTGTACGAAGTAGTTGATTGATAAACCTCGTCAGGGCGTAAAACCGTAGTTGGAAAATGTGGCTTATTGGGTGAATCAGGAAAATGTTGGGTTTCCACACAAAAAGCCGAACGTCGGCCATAAGTAACCCCACCTTTACCAATAATATCACCTTTCAAATGATTTGCCGAGTAAAACTGCATGCCTGGTTCAGTCGTAAATACTTCCATCACACGGCCAGTTTGAGGCTCGTAAACCTCAGCAGCGAGTCTCAAATCTGAACTTGTATCTGTTAGTACATAACAATGGTCGTAGCCACTTCCCAATACAATTTGCTCATACGAAGTATCATTGATTCGCTCGCCAATGGTGTGTTTTTCGGTAAAATCAAAAGGAGTTCCCTCAACTGAACGTAATTCCCCCGTTGGAATGACAGTTGCATCCACTGGCAGGAATTTATCTGCGTGCAAAATTACCTCGTGGTCAAGCACGTCAGCAGCTCCACTCAAATTAAAATACGAGTGATTGGTTACATTCAAAACCGTAGCTTTATCGGTAGTAGCCTTATAATCAATTCTTAATGTATTGTCAGTCTGTAATGTATAAACAACTTCAATACTCAAATTCCCAGGGTAGCCTTCTTCCATATCAGCCGCCAAATAAGTCAATTTCAAAGCTGGTTCTTTCCCTTCGATTGCTGTTGCATTCCATACTTTTTTATCGAAACCTTTCAAGCCACCGTGCAAGGCATTTACGCCATTATTGATTGGTAATGAATACGTTACCCCATCTAACTCGAAGCTGCCTTTCGCAATTCTATTACCAAAACGGCCGATAATTGCTCCAAAATACGGCACACCTTTTAAATAAACCTCTAACGAATCGCAACCATGCACAACATCTGCAAAATTCCCGACACGGTCAGGTGCAGTTAATGATACAATTATTCCACCAAAATCAGTAATTCTGGCTTCCATTCCTGCGGTATTTTTTAAGGTATAAAGGCTTGTTTCTTGGCCATCGGGAAGTTTCCCAAAAGATTGTTTTTCGATACTCATTATGTTTGATTATTTGTAGAATTGTAAAGGTTTGATTCGGCAAAACTACATAAACTTTTTTAAAGTAAAGGCGGAATGGGCATGTTACATATTAATTTTTACCAAGGAGGTTCACTAAATTTCACACTGAGTTACACTGACTAACTTACTCCGTGTAACTCAGTGAAATACTCATTTTTAACTCCGTGGTAAAAAAGCTTTACAGGAGAATTTCGGTATTTGAGATAAATTGAGAAAGATTCTTGCAAAAAAGTCGCTAAAAAACTCCGATTTGTCTATCAAACCGTTTAAACATCTAAGCTATTCATTAGTTTTATTTCTTATATGTTAAGAAAACATCGTTTTTCTATTAAAAAATTTCTTATCACCGAATATTTGTTCATTTTTACAATAAATTTCATTTTTAATTCAATCAACAACCTAACATGAAAAGAAGGGATTTTATCCAATTATCTGGTATGGGTTTAGGAGCTATGATGGGTTCTTCAATTCCCGTATTGGGGAATATGGTATCTGCCGAGCATCTTCTTGAGCCTGGAGCCGATATTGCGACCAAAAAGCGATTTGCCGATATTGCTCTCAATGCAACCAAATCACGTGGTGCAACTTACACCGATGTTCGTATCGGTCGCTATTTGCAACAGTTTATCTTCACCCGTGAAACCAAAGTACAAAACATTGCCAATGCCGAATCTTATGGCGTAGGTATCAGAGTAATTGCTAACGGAACTTGGGGTTTTGCCGCAACCAGCGATGTTACGCCCGAAGGAATCGCCAAATGTGCCGAAACTGCCGTGGCAATTGCCAAAGCAAACTCAAAAATCCAAAAAGAGCCAGTCATTCTTGCTCCACAGAAAGGTGTTGGTGAAGTAGTTTGGAAAACTCCAATCGTAAAAAATGCGTTTGAAGTGCCAATCAAAGAAAAAATAGATTTATTGATGAACGTAAACGGCGAAGCCATGAAAAATGGTGCTGGTTTCGTGACATCGAACCTATTTTTTGTGAACGAACAAAAGTATTTTGCTTCATCTGATGGTTCATACATCGACCAAGATGTGCATCGTATTTGGCCAACTTTCACCGTTACGGCCGTTGATAAAGCTGCTGGAAAATTCAAAACTCGTGACGCTATCAGCTCGCCAATGGGCATGGGTTATGAATATTTGGATGGTTTGGCAAGCGAAAAAATCTCCGCTCCAAATGGCTTAATTGGCTACCGAAACTCTTATGATATGGTTGAAGATGCAATTATGGCATCGAAACAAGCTCAACAAAAACTCACAGCGAAATCTGTTCCAGCCGGCAAATATGATTTAGTACTTGACCCAAATCACCTCGGGCTAACCATCCACGAGTCAGTTGGTCACCCACTCGAACTTGACCGTGTTTTGGGCTACGAAGCCAATTATGCAGGAACTTCGTTTGCAACACTCGATAAATGGAAAACAAAGGCTTTCAACTACGGTAGCAAGCAAGTAAACATTGTAGCCGATAAAACACAACCACACACCCTCGGAACAGTTGGCTACGACGATGAAGGCGTGCCATGCAAAGAATGGGATTTGATAAAAGATGGTATTTTGGTAAATTATCAAGCAATCCGTGACCAAGTGAATATTTTAGGCGAAAATGCCTCACACGGCTGCTGTTATGCCGATAACTGGAACTCGGTTCAATTCCAGCGTATGCCAAATGTTTCGCTTCGCCCAGGCAAAGAAAAATTAAGCGTTTTTGATATGATTAAAGGCGTTGAAAAAGGCATTTACATCATTGGTCGTGGCTCGTATTCAATTGACCAGCAGCGTTATAACTTTCAGTTTGGTGGACAACTTTTCTACGAAATCAAGAATGGAGAAATTGTAGGAATGCTCGATGATGTAGCGTATCAATCTAATACACAAGAGTTCTGGAACTCGTGCGTACAGATTTGCGATAAAGACGATTACCGTACTTTTGGTTCGTTTTTCGATGGAAAAGGTCAACCTTCGCAGGTAAGTGCCGTTTCGCACGGAAGTGCAACGACTCGTTTCAATGGTGTCAATGTGATTAATACTGGAAGAAAGATTTAAACTTTGAGGCACATTTGAGGCACAAAGTAGCAAAGGCACAAAGTGACAAAGATAGAGATTAGCCAAGTGAAATGAAGTATGAAAAGTTAATTTAAACTCTGCCACTTTAAATCTCTGTTCTTTTGTTTCTTTAAAACTTTGACCCTTTGTTCCTTTGAACCTTTGCCCCCAAAAATAAAAAACAAATGAATAAAATATTAACAAAAGAAGAAGCTAAAAAAATAATAGATAAGGTTTTAGCATTTTCAAAAGCAGACGAAATGAGTGTGGCTCTCAGCGGTGGCCGCACAGGAAATATTCGTTATGCCCGAAATTCGGTTTCGACCAGTGGAGAGTCTTACGACCAATCTTTGGCAGTTACGGCAGTTTTTGGCAAACGTTCAGGTACAGCAACCATCAATGAATTTGATGACGCTTCGCTCGAAAAAACTGTAAGAAGAGCCGAAGAAATTGCTCGACTTGCCCCAGAAAACCCAGAATATATGCCAATGCTCGGGCCACAAACATATATCGAAGCTCCAACATTTGCAGATTCAACGGCCAATATCGACCCTGATTACCGTGCAAAAGCTGCTTTCGATAGCATCGAGCCTTGCTCGAAAAAAGGGTTAACAGCCGCTGGTTATATGGAAGATTCAGCAGGATATTCGGCTATCGGCAATAGCAAAGGATTGTTTGGTTATAATAAATCAACATCAGTCGATTTTTCAATTACGGTTCGTACGGCCGATGGTCTTGGCTCGGGTTATGCCATTCGTGATTTCAACGATGTATCGAAACTTAACACCAAACAAGCTACCGAAATTGCGATGCAAAAAGCCTTAGCTTCAAGTTCGGCAAAAGCTCTTGAGCCAGGCAAATACACCGTAATTCTTGAACCTGCCGCTTCGATTGATTTATTGCAAAACATGATGCGAAGCATGGATGCCCGAAATGCCGACGAAGGTCGTAGTTTCTTGAGCAAAAAAGGCGGTGGTACTCGCTTAGGCGAAAAACTTTTTGATGAAAGAGTAAATATTTATTCTGACCCAAGTAATATCGAAATTCCTACTTCGGGTTTTGGTGGCGGCGGCGGTGGCCGAATGGGCGGCGGCGGAAGCGACGGACGTCCTCAAGAAAAAATCTCTTGGATTGAAAACGGAGTCGTGAAAAATGTCTATTATTCAAGATTTTGGGCCGATAAAAAAGGCGTAAAGGCTGTTCCACCACCATCAGGCTTTATCATGGCTGGCGGTACTGAATCTTTAGCCGATTTGATAAAAGGCACAGAAAAAGGTATTTTGGTTACTCGTATGTGGTACATCCGTGCCGTTGACCCACAAACATTGCTCTACACGGGTCTTACTCGTGACGGAACTTTCTATATCGAAAAAGGACAAATCAAGTTTCCTGTAAAAAACTTCCGTTTCAACGAAAGTCCAATTATTATGCTTAATAATTTGGAAGCAATGGGCGTTCCGACTCGTATCGGTGGTTGTTTAGTTCCACCATTAAAAATCAGAGACTTTACATTCAGTAGTTTATCTGATGCGGTGTAAGATTTTATGCAAAAAGCCGTTGGAAATTTTTCCAATGGCTTTTTGATTTTATAAGAAAGACCAACATTTCACTTCTTTCTAAAAATCAGTAATTTTTTTCCAATTCCACGCATAAAACTCACCGTGTTTACTCTCTTTTTTTATGCCATCATACAGTACGCCACCCTCAGTCTGATTGGTGAGTTTTTGCCAATAGTGCAAATTTTTAAAATAATCTCCCGCTAAAGTTGCTCCCGATTTAATTTCAATGGCTTTCAGTTTTAGCCCTTCGTCAATGATAATATCAATTTCATTGCCAATACTATCTTTAAAATAATATAAGTTACTTTTTTCACCCGTATTATACCTGTTTTTAAGTAATTCAGTAATCACTAAATTTTCAAACAAAGCCCCTCTATAACTATGATATTGAAGGTCTTCGGCTTGTCGAATACCCAAAAGATTGGCAGCCAAACCTGTATCATAGAAATATAACTTAGGAGATTTTATGATGCGTTTGTTAAAGTTTTTATAATAAGGTTGTAAAAAATAAACAATATAACTTGCTTCCAAGATACCAAGCCAAGCAGCCGCTGTCTTGTGGTCAATGCCTATTTCATTACCCAATTTACTGAAATTTATTTCTTGCCCAACCCTACCCGCACACACATAAAGAAACTTCTGAAACAATGCCAAATCATTGATATTTTTCAACTGTCGAACATCTCTTTCAATGTAAGTACGAATATATGATTGAAACCAAAGCCTTGGATTTAGTTTCTCATAAATAACGGCTGGATACGAACCATAAAAAATAGATTCATTGGTTGAAAAATTTTTGCAAGGAGTTTCTTGAATTTCTTGCAAGCAAAATGGCAGTAATTCAAGATAACCAACCCTGCCCGCTAATGATTGGGTAATTGATTGTTGAAGTAAAAAATTGTTTGAGCCACTCAAAACAAATAAAGCTTTTCGAGAATCCTCATCAACAATTTGCTGCAAATAAGAGAATATTTGTGGGGTTCGCTGAACTTCATCCAAAATTGCACCATCAGGAAATTGACTCAAAAAACCACGAGGGTCATCAGTTGCGTGTGCCAGTTCATCGGGGTTTTCTAAGGAAACGTACGGTTTTTTATCAAAAAAAGCCTTGACAAGTGTAGTTTTTCCACTTTGGCGAGGACCAGTAATTGCCACGACTTTAAATGTCTGAGCTAATTGGTCTAATATTTCGTTTGATTTTCTTGTTATCATACTTTTACATATTTGGAATTGGATTCCCAATATGTAAAAGTATTTAATTTTTTAAATAAAACCTAAAAATTTACGAAGCATTATTTTCTTTAACAATCTCTTCCACTAAACTCGTCATTCACTTTCATCAAACCTTGCAGGTCTCTGTCTTTTTCAGACCTGTAAGGTTTAAAAATCAATACTCCCTTTCGCCAAACTCACTACTCGGCAATTTCATTTTCTTGTTAGTCTGATTCAAATTAAATGAAAGATTCAGCAACACAATGTTTGTTTCTTGAATGTAGTTGGTTGTTGTATAAAAATTTGCTCCGAAAGTTGTTATCCTTTGTTGGTTTACTGCCATTTTTCCAAAAACAGCATTTTGCCATTGCAGCGTTAAGTTAATTTTGTTTTCCTTGAAACTCTTTTTTACCGAAAAATTAGGCTGATAAAATCTTGAATCTGAACCTTGGGCGGTATTTCGAGCCGATAAATAAGAAATGTTAAACTGCGTACTCAACGAAGGCAAAATCTGATAACTAATATTACTATTGACGGAATAAACCCATCCTTGACTATTAACTGCCACACTTTTGTCAAATAAAGTACCTTTTATCTTTAGGTTATAGATATTTCCACCGAAGAAAATTTTGAGTTTTTTAATGGGCGAATACGTAATTCCAAGCTCAGAGCCTATCAAACGGGCTTTGCCTGCATTGGTATAAATTCGATTTAAAATTGAATCGTTTCGCACACTATTGACTCGATTTACAATATCGGTAATTTGTTGGGTGTAAACATTCATATACAACGAAGTTTTCTTGAGGTCTTTTGTCAGTCCAGCTTCATAGATTCCGATAAATTCGGGGCGAATGTTTGGGTCGCCTTGTTCGAGTGTTTCGCTGTGTTCTCGCTCTGGATATGGATTTAGCTCATTATTAGTCGAACGCTGCACTCTTCGGCTATATGCCACTTTTAATCGCAAATCTTTTCCTAAATCATACAGTAAATTAGCTGACGGGAAAAGATTGGAAAGTTTCAAAATCGTAGGTTCAGAGCCTTTATTGTCTTTAAATTCTCTAAACGCATTTTCGTAGCGTAAGCCCGCCGAAAACTCCATTTTCTTGTATTTTCCTGCATACTGCGAATACAAGGCGTGGATGCGATTCAGCACCGAAATATCAGCCGAAAATGCTGGATTAAGTACAAAAGGCTCAAAACTTCCACTTTTTTCTTGATAAGTAAAACTTCCTTCTTGACTTTGCGTACGATATTGATAGCCCAAAGCCAATTTTCCGACTCCAATTGTTTTTTCGTAATCAGCTTTTAGTCGTAGGGCATTCAATGGATTATTTCCTGTATTGAATGTGTATTGCAGCGTATCTCTAAAATCTTTACTATTTAGATTCCGATTTTTAGTATAGCCATCCAAATTTGCTTTCTCATAAAGCCCTGATAACGAGAGCGTTGAAGCATTCTTGAAAGTATGCGAATAATCCAGATTAAAAACTTTAAAATCACCCGATTTCAGTACCAAATTAGGGTTATAATAGTCTGAAACACCGACTATTTTATTGGTCAATAAATCAGTTTTTGTGTTTCGGTAATAAATATTGGCGGTTCGGTATTGCGTTCTTTCGCCCAAATAAATACCTGCTGAAATTTCATCGTTTTTACTTGCTTTATAAGAAGTAACAAACCTTACACCATAATTTTCTCGCTTATAACTCCGCTCTCCTTCACTCGGGAAACTCGTAAAAATATTATTAATCGTTGTGTTTACATCGCCAACTCTTCTTCCTGCAATATCATTTTTTAAATAATTGACCGAAAACGAAGCATCCCAATTTTCTTTTCTGTAATTTATTATTGCATCTGCTCCGTAGCGTCTTGGCTCCGACTCATTATAATAAGTATCAATTCTTGGCAAACCATATTGCAGATTTGAAGTAAGCGAAAAACCATCATTTACGCCTCTTTTCGTAACAATATTGATAATTCCTGCTTTACCATCGGCATCATATTTAGCCGATGGAGCAGTAATCATTTCGATTTTATCAATACTATTGGCAGGAATTTGGGCCAACAGCGTAGCCATATCTACTTGGCTGGGTTTTCCATTGACCATCACCAAAAAACCTTTTGAACCACGCACCGTAATTTCGCCCTCGGCATTAACAACGACCGACGGAATATTTCGCAAGACGTCAGTTGCCGTTCCGCCTTTGGCAACCTCAAACTGCTCGGCTTTATAAACTTGTTTTTCAATGGTGGCAATGACATCAGGTTTTAGTCCATTTACGGTAATTGCCTCTAACAATTGACTCAAAGGCGAAAGCGAAATTGCCCCTAAATCGAGCCTTGTGGTTTCATTCGATGCCTCAACCTCAATGTATTTGGTCTTATAGCCTACATACTCCAGTTTTATGATGTATTTATCTTTTTTCAGTCCAACAATTTCAAAAGTACCTTTATCATCGGCAATCGCCCCTTTGTTCAATGCCGCTGAATTTTTAGCATCCACTCTAATAGAAGCAAAAGCTAATGGCTCAGAAGTGAGCGAATCCAACAATTTTCCTTTCATAATTACGCCATTCTGGGCAACTATTTCCGAGAGAATGAAAGAACAAAAGAGAAGAAGTAAGAATCTGAATTTCATGTAAAGATTGATAGTTTAAGGCTAAACAAAATTAATGGGTTTTGGTTTATTCTTCATGCAAAACGACATTTTCTTATTCCACTTGTCGCATCATTTTGCCCTTTCATCAAAATCCATCCATTTGAAATGGGATTTTTATATTCTATTCCTATATTTATAGGCACAAAGACAAACTAAACTTATTATTTTACACAAAAACTGAAAAAGCTTTGAAAAGAAGAGATTTTATCCAGTTATCCAGCTTAGGCTTTGGTGGACTCATGATACCAAATATGCCAACTGCGGGTATTCCGATTATCGGAAATTCGGTATCGCAAGAAGCATTGATTGATGGTGCAATTGATGTGGCCGTAAAAAAACGCCTTGCCGATGCGGCTCTCAATGCCGCAAAAGCCAAAGGAGCTACCTACACCGATGTTCGTATCGGTCGTTATCTCAATCAATTTGTGGTTACTCGTGAAGACAAAGTGCAAAACATTGTCAATACCGAGTCTTATGGCGTAGGTGTGCGTGTAATTGCGAATGGTTGTTGGGGATTTGCCGCTGTGGTGGATGCTAAGTCAGAAGCTGACACCGCTCGTGCAGCCGAAGAAGCCGTTGCGATTGCGAAAGCTAACGCAAAACTCATGTCTCAGCCAGTAATCCTTGCTCCACAAAGTGGCTACGGCGAGGTAAGTTGGAAAGCACCCATTCAACGAAATTCGTTTGAAGTGCCAATCAAAGAAAAAGTTGATTTGCTACTCGGAGTAAACGACGCCGCCATGAAAAATGGTGCAAATTATGTCAATTCGGTTCTCTTTATGGTCAATGAGCAAAAATACTTTGCGTCATCTGATGGCTCATACATCGACCAAGACATTCACCGAATTTGGCCGATTGCGGCTGTGACTGCCATCGACCAAAAAACTGGTAAATTTGAAACTCGTCAGGCACTTTCTGCCCCAGTTGGTATGGGGTATGAATATTTACAGACCAATCCGAAAGATAAAGTGACGGGCATCACGACACGCTATAACAAGGGTTACGATATGCTCGAAGACGTAACCGCCGCAGCCAAACAAGCCAAAGAAAAGCTAACGGCCAAATCGGTTGAAGCAGGAAAATATGATTTGGTTCTTGACCCTTCTCACTTGTGGTTAACGATTCACGAATCAGTTGGTCATCCACTCGAATTGGATAGAGTTTTGGGCTACGAAGCCAATTTTGCGGGAACTTCGTTCGCAACCCTTGATAAATGGCAAAGTAAAAACTTTAATTATGGGAGCAAAGAAGTAACATTATTTGCTGATAAAACCCAAGTTGGCTCGCTCGGTGCGGTTGGCTGGGACGATGAGGGTGTAAAAACTAAGCAATGGGATTTGGTAAAAGATGGAACTTTGGTCAATTACCAAGCCATTCGCGACCAAGCACACATCATCGGCGAGAAAGAATCGCACGGCTGTTGTTATGCCGATAGCTGGTCGTCGGTGCAATTCCAACGCATGGCCAATGTTTCGTTGGCGGCAGGAAAAACGCCACTTTCGGTAGCTGAAATGATTAAAGACGTGAAAAAAGGAATTTATATCATAGGTGATGGTTCGTTTTCAATTGACCAACAACGCTATAATTTCCAGTTTGGTGGACAATTATATTATGAGATAAAAGATGGACAAATTGCAGGAATGTTGAAAGATGTGGCGTATCAATCTAATACCCAAGAGTTTTGGAATTCTTGCGTAAAAGTTTGTGACGAACGTGACTACCGTTTGGGAGGTTCATTCTTCGATGGCAAAGGGCAACCTTCGCAATCAAGTGCAGTTTCGCACGGAAGTTCAACCGCTCGTTTTAATGGCGTAAATGTTATTAATACGGCACGGAAAGTTTAGGATAAAGGCTCAAAGGAGCAGAGGCACAAAGGCGACCGACGCTCGGCACAGAGTGAAGAAAGAACAAAGTGGTAACAGGCAAAGAGTTTTTTTGTGCTGAAATTATTCACTAATTCTATCATTCACCAATTCGCTCATTCCATCATTCTATCATTCAAAATTCAACATTATTTATGTCAGTCATATTAACAGAAAATGAAGCTAAAATCTTGCTAAAAAAGGTTTTAAGCTATTCAAAAGCCGATGAATGTGAAATTAATTTATCGGGCAATATTAATGGAAACATCCGTTATGCACGAAACGAAGTTTCGACAAGTGGTGCATTAACCAATCAAAATCTACAAGTTCAATCTGCTTTCGGGAAGAAAGTGGGTGTAGCAACGATTGATGAATTTGATGATGCTTCGCTCGAAAAAGTGGTACGTCGTGCCGAAGAACTGGCACGTCTTGCTCCCGAAAACCCTGAATACATGGGTGTTTTGGAGCCTCAGCCATACATGAAATCAGAAGGCTATTTTGATTCAACGGGGAATATCAATCCCGATGTTCGTGCCGAAGCCGTAATGAAGAGTTTGAAACTCACTCGTGAGCAAAAATTGGTTGCAGCAGGCTTTTTGGAAGATTCAAAAGGCTACTCGGCCATGATGAATTCAAAAGGTCTTTTTGCTTATTACAAAAGTACTAATATCAATTATTCACTAACGGTTCGCACCGAAGATGGCACGGGTTCGGGTTATGTAATTAAAGGGTTCAGTGATGTCAATAAACTTGATACAGCAGCAGCTACCAAAATAGCAATTCAGAAAGCAGTAGGTTCAAAAAATGCCAAAGCCTTAGAACCAGGCAAATACACGGTAATTCTCGAACCAACAGCGGCCGCTGTTTTACTCGAAAATATCTATTTCGATATGGACGCTCGCAGTGCCGACGAAGGTCGTTCGTTTTTCAGCAAACAAGGTGGAAAAACAAAACTGGGCGAAAAAATAGTAGATGAACGAGTAACCATTTTCTCTGACCCAGCTTATGCCGATTTACCCGCTTCTCCGTGGTCAGGTGATGGGCAAACGCAAGAAAAACGTATGTGGATTGAAAAAGGTGTAGTTAAAAACCTATCTTATTCTCGTTTTTGGGCGAAAGAAAAAGGTGTAAAACCAATTCCTTTCCCAACAAACTTCATTATGCTTGGTGGCGATGCAACGCTCGATGAGATGATAAAAAGCACCAAAAGAGGCATTTTAGTAACAAAACTATGGTATATACGCTCGGTTGACCCACAAACGCTTCTACAAACTGGACTTACCCGTGACGGAACTTTTTACATCGAAGACGGTAAAATAAAATATCCAATCAAAAATTTCCGATTCAACGAAAGTCCGATAATTATGCTCAATAATCTCGAAATGTTGGGAAAAACTGAGCGTGTTGTCAGCACCGAATCGAACCAAAATTATATGGTACCACCCATGAAAATTCGAGAATTTACCTTTTCGAGTTTATCTGATGCGGTGTAAAAGCCATAAGCGTTATGCTGTAAGCCATAGGCTTTTTATAAATGTAAATTAGCCTATGGCTTATAGCCTATTGTCTAAAGCAAAAAACATGAAACCATTTATTTTTACAAGAATACAGTATAATTCGGGAGATTGGGATACTGACCAGCGAATGCCTTCAAATATTCTTAATTCTTTGGTCGAATACACAACCATTCCGATTGACGAAAAAGAGAAAGTCGTACTTCTGAGCAGTAATGAACTTTTCAAAAGTCCGTTCTGCTATTTGAGTGGGCATAAATTGGTTGAGTTTTCGAGTCAAGAACGTGACCATTTCCGGAAATATATCGAAAATGGCGGCTTTGTATTTGTGGATGATTGTAACCATGATATTGATGGACTTTTTGCCAAATCGTTTGAACAAGAAATGGCTCGGACTTTCGGAGCAAAAGCTCTTCAAAAAATACCCAATACCCACGAAATTTATAACTGTTTTTTCAAGTTTGAAGGCCCTCCAACCACCACTTTTGAGCTGAATGGTTGGGGTGACGACCTCGTGCATGATTACCTAAAAGCAGTTATTATCAACGGTAGAATTGGAGTTTTATACAGCAATAAAGATTATGGCTGCGAATGGGACTACGATTTCAGAAACAAACGTTGGCTCGCCGAAGACAATACCAAATTTGGAGTGAATATCATTAATTATGCCTTAACGGTGTAAAAAGCCGTTGCAGATTGTTACAAAATTGTTACACTTTGTCGAAATAACGGTTCTCAAAACAAACAACAAAAACAATTTGAAACAACTTGCAACAATAAAAACTATTATTAAAATTGGAAACCAAAGAACTTCATCATTACAAAACATTAGTAGCCAAATTACCACTACTAAAAAAAGAAATTGCCAAAGTTATTGTCGGCCAACAAGAAGCCATTGACGAAATTCTGATTGCACTCTTGGCGGGCGGACATTGTTTGCTTGAAGGCGTCCCTGGGCTTGCCAAAACCTTGATGGTAAGCACATTGTCGAAAACCCTCGACATGAAATTCAAACGTATTCAGTTTACGCCTGACCTCATGCCTGGAGATATTGTCGGTACGGAAATTTTAGAAGAAGACCACGAAACTGGCAAGAAATTCTTCAAATTTAATCGAGGGCCCATCTTTGCCAATATTGTTTTGGCCGATGAAATCAACCGAACGCCTCCAAAAACGCAAGCGGCTTTGCTCGAAGCCATGCAAGAATATAAGGTAACTTATGCAGGAACAAACTACGATTTACCGAAGCCATTTTTGATTATTGCCACCCAAAACCCAATCGAACAGGCAGGTACGTATCCACTTCCCGAAGCCCAACTTGACCGTTTTTTATTATATATCAAATTGGGTTATCCTTCTGAAAACGAAGAACTGAATGTATTAAAAAGCACCACTGGCTCAACCAAACCAGTTTTGCAGACCATTATGACAGATAACGACATCATTGATTTGCAAAAACTCACTCGTGAAGTCCATATCAGCGAAGAATTGATTGTTAAAATCAATCATATCGTGAGAGCAACTCGCCCAGCTACCACAAATTCGACTTATGTAAAAGACTGGTGCGAATGGGGTGCTGGCCCACGTGCTGGACAAGCCTTGGTGCTTTGTGCAAAAGCAAGAGCAGTTTTAAACGAGCGTTTTTCGGTGCTACCCGAAGATATTGATGCACTCGCTTACCCGATTTTAAGACATAGAATTTCGCTCAATTTCAGAGCTGAAGCGGAGGGAATTACTACCGATGATGTGATTAAGGATTTGTTGAAGAAGTAAAACCCAATTATGCTTACAACTGAACTAATCAAACTCAATAACCTACAATTGGCAGGAAAACTGGTGAGTGAACAACTCATGTTGGGTATTCATCAAAGCAAGCGTTTTGGTTATGGAATTGAGTTTGAACAATACCGACACTACGAACCTGGCGATGATCCAAAACGCATCGATTGGAAACTATATGCCCGAACCGATAAACATCTCGTGCGTGAATCTTCGACCGAAAGTAATTTTCATCTCAAATTTATTATTGATTTATCGGGGTCGATGAATTATGAAGAAAATGGTGTAAGTCGCTTACAGTATTGCAAAATTTTATTGGCATCATTGGCATATTTGGGCTATCGTCAAGGAGACCTGATGAGTTTGTATGCCTTGAAAAATGATGAATTATACACTTTAGTTGCTTCTGGCAAACAATCGTTTCAACGCATTTTATATACGCTTGAACAAGCAACTGCCAGCGGAGATTGGAAAAACAGCGACCCGAAATTTCCAATATTGCAATCCTCTAAACAAAAAGAAGTTATAATTATTGCTTCCGATTTTTTACAAGTTAACAACGAATGGGTTCAATTGATAAAAAACTTGGCAAATCCGCACCGAGAAGTGATTATTTTTCAAGTTTTGGGCAAACAAGAATTAGATTTTAACCTCAAAGGATTTTATCGTTTCAAAGATCTAGAATCTGAGAAAGAAATAGAATTACAAGCCGAAAATATCAAAGACGAAGTGAGGAAAAATGCCGAAAACTATCTCAAAAACTTAAAAAATGCTTTGCAAATTCCGTTTGTACATTTGGTCAGAACCGACCTTGAAGCTCCAATCGCCAGTGTTATTACCGAATCAATAAAAAGTAGAAAAATTTAACATGGAATTCTTAAATCCTTTGATACTTTGGGGGGCCTTAGCGATTTCAATTCCCATAATCATACATTTTTGGCATCAAAAGAAAGGAAAAATCATCGAATGGGCTGCCACACAATGGTTGGTTGAAAAGAACTTGCAACAATCAAGAGGCATTCGGCTCGACAATATTTTCTTGCTGATTTTGAGATGCTTGCTTTTACTATTGCTCTGTTTTTTTCTGAGTAAACCATTCTTGAAATGGTTGAACGATGATAAAACGGCGAAGAAAATCCATCTTATTCAACCAAATAAGTTAGTTACCGAAAATTACAAATTTGAAATTGAAGAAGCCTTAAAAAAAGGAGAAAAATGCTATTGGGTTCACTCAAATATCAAACAAGTTCAAGACCCAAAACAATTACCATTTCAAGAAACATTTGATGCAAATTTACTACAAAAAAGCATTAATAATATAAGTAGAGTCATTGATAATGAGACAGTTGAATTATATTTTATTAATAATTATAAGCTGAATCAATTTCCACACATTTTCGTTCCAACAGCTTTTCGGATACATACAATTACAGATTCGAGTTCAACCCAAAATCAAGATTTTATTACATTTTCGGGCAACAAAAATTTATTTGTGAATGAAAATAATGAACTCGTTAATCAAACTATTTCTAAAAAAAATGGCAAAGCAAAGCACGACGGAGCTATTAATGTTTTGATACAAAATAATGATGCCAGCGAGGCACAAAGCATCAAAGCAGCCTTGAAGGCTCTCAACGAAATTTATCAATTTGAATTTCAGATTGATGAAGCATCAGCACCCAATAAATTATATGATGCGGTCTTTTCAGACAAAATAATTGCCAAAAATCGAGAAAACAATACTTTGTATATTTTTTCAAATACAACTCAGTTCAAAAATCAAGATTTAGGTGAGGAAAATGTTATTTTTCTACCAAATCAGTTGAAACCGCAAACTTCTGAACTTGTTTTTAATGGAAATTTACCCGAATTTTTGGGCGAGCAATTTATCAAACATTTTAGTTTACAAAATTACAATCAGCCATTGAGTAAAAAGCAAATAAACGCCCTGTTTAAAGTGCAAGAATACCCCAAACAAGTAGCAAATACGTGGTTTTTAAAGTGTATTTTGTTGTTATTTATTTTATTACTAAGCATTGAGCGATGGCTTGCTATTCATAAAAACGCATGAACGAACTAAAACAAATCATAGCGAAAGTAAATTTTCAACTGTATGCAGTTGCAACATTGATGTGTTTAATGGCAGCAGGTTCTGTTTATTTTTTGATATTATTACTCACCAAATCTCTATTTTTGGCTGCATTTGGAGGATTTTTAGTTTTCACAGGAATAGCATTTTATACAAAACTATTTCAAAATAAGGAAAAAGAAGCTGTTCAACTCATTCATAAAAAACTCGGAGATACCGAATATAGCCTTGAGTTATTGAACATCGAACAACCTAATTTGGCTCAACAACTCCAACTCGAAAGACTTTTCTCTAAATCAAATCTCCAAACTCCTTTGGTGATTGATTCTAAAATTTCTTACTTTATACTGGCTTTTATAGCTTCAATCTTAGCTTATTTGTTTGTACCAAAACTCAATTTTTCTCAAAGAAATGCTTTTAATAAACAAGAAAATACAATAAACTCTACTGAAGAAGCAGCAAAAATGCCAACATTTGTTTCGGCTGAATTAAGTATCACCCCTCCTACCTATACAAGTTTATTAAGCACAAATTCTGAAAATATGAATGCCTCTGCCATTAGTGGTTCAATGTTGAAATGGCGTTTAGAGTTTTCTTCTTCGCAAGATTTGTCAGTGAAGTTGAGTAATAATCGAGGTGAAGAAATTTCACTCAAAAAATCGGGCGAAAAATTTGAGTATTCCGACCAATTGATTAGTTCGGGTTTGTATGCTTTTAAGGCATTTTGGCATGATTCGTTGGTTTATCAGTCTGACTATTATCGTCTGGAAGCGATTCCTGATTTAGCTCCAAAAATCGAACCGAGTTCAAAGGAATTATATCAACTACATTTCTTGAAAGACTCTAAAAATGTGCAGATTTCGGCCAAAATCTCTGACGATTTTCTGGTAAATCAAGCATTTATTGTTGCAACTCTGGCACGTGGGTCAGGTGAAAATGTAAAATTTAGAGAAGTAAAATTTCCGATTGCACAAGCTAATTTTAAGCAAGCCAATATTTCCAAAAATATTGATTTAAAGGCCCTCAACTTTGCCCCAGGTGATGAACTTTATTACTATTGGGCGGCATTCGATAATAAACGACCAACGCCAAATTATACAAAATCCGATACGTACTTTATTATTTATAAAGACACTTCGCAGACCGAAGAAGCAGACTTAGCAACGATGGCGATGAATATTATGCCCGAATATTTCAGAAGTCAACGCCAAATTATTATTGATACTGAAAAATTAATTGCAAAGCGTAAAAAATTAGGAAAAGAAGAGTTTAATAGTACATCTAACGAGATTGGTTTCGACCAAAAAGCCCTCAGATTACGCTACGGACAATATTTGGGAGAAGAAGAAGAAAGTTCAATCGGTGGTATAAATGCACTTCCAAGCGATGTCGAAACCGATGGAGATATGTTGAAAGGCTTCCGACACGACCACGACGAAGGGGAAGGCGACCACGAAGATGGCGAAAAACATGATGAACACGAGCATCAGCATGGTGCAGAAAACCCAAATGAAAACGACCCAGTGGCAAGCCTTTTGGCCGATTATGTGCATTCGCATGATGATGGCGAGGCAAATACATATTACGAACAATCGACTCGAAGTCTATTAAAAATGGCTTTAGAACAAATGTGGCAATCGGAATTACATTTGCGAATGTACGAACCCGAAAAAGCGATTCCGTTTGAGAAAAAAGCGTTGGAATTTTTGAAATCTGCCCAGCAAAAAGCTCGAACTTTTGTAAAGAAAACGAGCTTCGACCCTCCGCCAATCAAAGAAAAAGAAAAACGAATGACGGGTGAATTGACGAAATTTAATGCACAGTTTAAGTACGAAAAAAGTTATAACCAACAACAAATAGAAAGCTTGATTGCTGAAGTAATGGGTATTATTGACACTAAAGTTGAAGGCAAAAAACTGGGTGGCCTACAAAAGCAAAAAGTTTTGGAATTGAGTTCAGCTTTGAGTAATAAAGTGGTTAATAGTAGTTTATCCAACTGGTCGATTTTGAGCAACTTACAAGCTATCATTAATGATAAAGAACTTTCAGAAAAAGCACAATTATCCTTAAAAACAAAACTTTTTCAACTAATAAACAAGACTTTGCCTAATAAAAATACACCGAAAAATACTTCATATCTGAGCGATAAAAGATTAGAAAAAGCATTTTGGAAAAATTTTTAAAAACCGATTTATTTAATATTTTTCAGGTAAAGTTAGTAGCTAAACTGTATCATAAATCTTACTTGACAAGTTGAAAACTTGTCCTACTTTTAAAATGATTTTGACTCAAAATATATTAAATTTTACATTTTATGATTGGCTACTTTCAATTGGATTAGTCATTTTACTGGCTGCTCAGTTGTTTGCTTTGTGGAAGAAAAAAGCCAGTAAAATTAAGATTGGCTTGAATCTATTGCTTTGGTTGTGTATCTGTATGTTGTTCATTAATCCGACTTGGACAGAATCAGTAGATACGAGTAAAATCTTAGTGTATAGCGATGGAATTTCCGTTGAAAAAATTCAAAAGATAAAAGATAGTTTAAAAATCGGTGAGGTATTTTCGCAAAAAGAATTCAATAGACGAGTGAATGAAAATACAGATTTCGCCTCAAAACTGGGCAAGCTTTATTTTTTAGGTCAAGATGCTTCGCCTGAAATATTGAGTAAAATTAGTCAAAATTCTATTTCTTGGATTCCAGATTTCAAAACTGAAGAAATACAAAATATTCATTGGAAGAGTATCATAAGAAAGGGAGAAATACAGGAAATTACAGGAAAAATTGAGCTTTCTGAAGCAAAAACTATAAAAATAAAATTCGGAAGTCAAGTTTTAGATAGTCTGAATTTACAAAAAGGCTTTTCTTCTTTTAGTCTTAATTTTCCCACATTTTCAATTGGACGAACTTCTTTAAACTTAGAATTAGATCGAAAACTACTACAAACCATTGATTTTTACAGCATAAAAAATCAGCCTCAAAATATACTTTTCATCTTAAGTAATCCTGATTTTGAGAGTAAAACTTTAGCTGATTGGCTCGGAAAAGGCGGTAATAAAGTTGAAATTCTGACAACAATTGCCAAAAACACTTTGAATAATGTTTCTATCAATAAAACTGATAAAACTTTTTCGCCCGATATTATCATCACCGACCCATCGAATGCAGGTAATAGTTTAGTAAAAAAAGCATTCTCTGAAAGTAAAAGTATTTTGTTTATCACCCTCGAAAATCCAGATTTAGTGGCAAAAACTATCAATCAAAATTTGGGTACAAAATGGAAATTGAAACGAATAAGTACACAAGAAAGCAGAGCAATTTCGCAGGAATTAACAGCACATCCTTATGAATTTGAAGCAAATGCCTTCCAAAAGTCGATTTTTGATTATCCAATTGCGATTCAGAAAAAAATAGGTAAAGTAGGCATAAGTTTGCTTAATGAAACATTTCCGCTCATGCTCAGTGGTGATAGTCTGACTTATGCACGAATCTGGCAAAGTGCATTTCAAGCATTAAATCCCGCATTCGATACCAATATTGAAATTACTGCTCCGATTTTTCAAGATGTAAAAAAAGAGATCTCCTTAAATTCTTCAAGTTGGCAAAGCAAGTTGAGCATTGAAGATGACACTATCAAAACTATCCAATCGGCTATTAATCCAGCTTCTTCAAGAATTACTTATACTTTCCGAAAAACTGGTTGGCAACCATTTCAGGATTCTTTAGAAGTTTATGTTGAAGCAAACCAAAGTGCTTTGGCGAAGGAAAATTTACTAAAACCTTATTTAAAATTAGGTTCTATTTCAGCAGGTTCGGAGCAGAAACTACAAGTTATTTTACCCGAATGGGCTTGGTTTTTAATTATTTTATTGATTTTGACAGGGCTCTGGGTGGAGGCAAAAATTGGTTAAGTTAGCCAATTTTACCCATTCATTTTCTGCGACTTTATAAAGCAAGCTGCTTGACACAATCTTCTATTTAAGTTAAAATTTAATTACAACCGTTCATTTCAGCCATAAAATTTGCATTACTCTCAACTTTAAAACCTGGTTCTAATAATATAGACTTACTACTCTTGTATTTTATTTTAAGGTTATTATTTATTATAGTATTACTTCTTAAACTTTGTGCTTTAAAAACATTATTTTCGGTCGGATTAGTTGTTAAGAATTTGTAAGAAGCACAATTGATTATTACTTGTACATTCCCACTTGAAGTTCCTGAACAATATTTATCAGAAATACTATCAATAGTATATATAGTATCATCAACAGGACTTACAGTTCGGGTTAATGTTGAACCGAAATAATTTGAAAATAAAGTACCATCGTTGTATCCTAAATTAAAGGGAGGAAATCCAGTTAATGATGTTGTTATAGGTGCACTTTCTCCTTCTTCAATCCTATATATACCAGAGAGTATTGCTTGAGGTCGAGGTTTTATTATAATATTTGAATTACTCGAAGCCCCATATTCAATAGGAGATGTTGATCTAAATCGGATTCGATAGCCCTCTCCTGCAGAGATATTATCTGGAATCCTTATCATATATTCATTATTTACCTTAGTAAAGGAAATATCGGTAAAATTAAGTCCTTGGGCATCGGATATTTGGGGGATAAATAAATTGTCAATGTTAAAATTTCCTTGTGTTTCTAAATTAGCTATTTGTGTTTCACCACCAATACATTTTATTGGTATGTTATTTTGGGTTAAAGGCAGATTTGAATAAATTTTACGTCCTGTATTCGGTAGGTAATTGATGTTTAATTTACCTGGCAAAATATCTGAATCACAAAGATAATTTCCAGTATTAAGGTTAGTTATTGTAATTTCTGTTGGAGATTGAGCGGACGTCAGAGTCCCAATAATGTATCCATCTTGATTGATGGTAATAGGTTGTAAACCAAATATTGGAAACGTTATATACGGACTAATATTTGTTATGACATGATATAAACCACTACCACCTTTAAGTTCAAATGGAATATTGAATGGGTCATCAGTATATTTGTCAATTGTACCTGATACAATTCTACCTTCCCCTTTTTCACTATAACTAACATTATTAACTAAGATTTTTGAAATTGAAGGTGTATTTGTTTCATAGCCTAAATTGTAAACCCCGCTTCCAACTTCCACAGGAATTGCACCTGAGAAAGTACCATTTATTTGTGTAGTTTGGCCTATATATATTTTTTGTTCATCATTTTGAAAATAAAACTTTAAAATTGTTCCAGTGGGAAATGCATTAATTGTATTGTAGCTAATACTAAATAAACTCGTTGAATTTTTACAGGGTATAAAATACGTGTTTATACTTGTAATTTGAGGAGCAAACTTAACTTTTACGGTATCTGGAATATTTACAAAACCGCAATTGTCGTAAGCATTTGCAATAAAAAAATCTTCATCTTTATTGATAACTAAATTTGTTCCGAGAAAGACTGCTGGATTTTGAAATTTATAAGAAAGTAGTGGCATTTGTGGGGTAATATTCAACTCAAAATTAAGCGGAAAAGTCTCCGATACAATCATATTACCAAGTGTTGAGCTAAGAATACGACTTGAATAATATTTTTTAAGCGTTGTATAAAAGTTTCCACTTAGAGTTTCTAAAACATTATTTTGTTCATCTACTCTTACAAACCTTATCCAACAAAAATCATCGGGAATATTCTTCGTATCTATTTCTGCCAAAATTTCATCAGAGGTATAATCGCTTATTTGACAATTTACCCAAATGCCAGTTTGTCGATTGAGAAATTGAACACCAACTTTAAAATTATTTGGTATATCTCCAAATACATAATAATTAATCCTCAACGTATTTTTATAGTTATTACAAGAGACATTTATTTTTTGAAATTTAAGAATATAAGGATTATAATCAACTTTAAGCGTTTTAATAAAAGGCTCTGAAAAGCAGCCATTTGTAACTTGGTTTATAACAAATGAAGTATCTTTTGAAAAATAAAACGGTTTATCTAACTTAATAATTTGATTAGTTGATGTGATAAAATTCCCACCATTCCCGTAAAACACTGTAGGGTTGTATCCATTTGTAGCAACTGAATCATTATTAGTCCATCCACCAAAACTAAGAAATGGATACTCAATTATACCATTAATTTCAACAAACCTTTGGAAAGAAAACCTTTCTGGGTACAAAGATTTTATTCTTACAGGTCCGTTATAGGTCTTGAATGTATTCGGAATAACGACAAATTTTTCACCAACTTCTATTTCAAGATTTGGGTTTGGATACCCAAATTCTACAAAAAACTTATTATTAGCACTAAAATTCCCATTAGAAGTCCAATCGAGCCAAAGTGTATCACCAACACAAATTTTAGGTTTTAAGAGCGGTGCAAGCAATACAGCAGTCCTTGAAGGGTCTGTGCTTGATACTTGATAACTACCTGCTACACTACCTGTTCCACACTGGTTCCAAGTATTTATCGGAAAATAAGTACCCGTTTGAAAAGTCATTGAGCGGATATAACCATCATTTTCTATTCCCGTTTCTGTATTTGCTTCTAACGGATACGTTCTTCCATCCGACATTTTCACCCAACCATCATTGCAATTAGTAATGTAGTTTACTGCGAAAGTGCCTGGAGAAATAGAATATGTTGAATTGGCAAATGTTAAGTTGGGTATTTCTGTAATTTGAATTGGGTTATTATAAATAATACCTTCAAGATTTGGATTTGAGGCGACGATTGAGAAATAATAATATGATAAACTACTTGTTGTACTAGTTGATGGGATGGTAAATTTAATTGTATTTGCAGATACCCAAGTGGCATCGATTTCTTCATAAGCAGAAATGTATGACATCCGCAATGAAAATGGTTCAGTACTGACATATCTTCCAAACCTAACCTTATAATCACTTCCCTGATTTAGTGTTTGATTACTACTTACTTGAACAAAAATTTCTTGTCCTTTACAAAATTTGGTAGATGAAACAGACTCGATATTTATACTTGGAAGCACATTAACTTGAATCCCTCCCGAAATTTTATTTTTGCAAGCATTAAAGTGTTGTGTGTAAAAACCATTAGTTAGTTGATAATAACCAGATTCTTTTGGAAAATTAAACTTAACATTTCTTTGTTGGTCGATAGATAACTTAATTTTTGAATTAAGAAATAAATCTAATTCATCGTATTGAAAACCGCTTGAGGTTTGTGAGGTATAACCTGTAATTAAGAAACTTTCTCCATATTTCACATTATACGTTCCAGATATTGAATGACTACCCATATCTTTTACGATTATCGAAGTTGTTGCTTCGATATCTTTTTCTATAATTTTAACTTTTAACTCATAAGTGTCCGAAAGTTGAGTTGAAGGAATGTCAATAATCAAAGAAGAGTTTAATCGTGTAAAATCTGGGTTTGTAATTTGCCCAGTGGAGCTTTTTAGTTGAAGTTGAAAATTAATTCCTGTAGATGGAAGTGGGTTTTCGGTAACCAATTTCACAACACATTTGCTTCCTGCACAAACAAAATTAAACTCATCTGCATTGGCTATTCTAAATTTTTCTCTATTTACTTTTAAATTATATCCAAAGATGATGTCTCTTGTCCCACAAAAATTACTGGCTCTTTTTATACCATAAACTCCTGTGGAAATTAAAATTTCATTGTAACTAAATTGGCGAGTATCGCCATTACCTTGACTAAAATATTTCTTTCCTGATATTGTTTCAATATCTACATCCGTTCCTGTATAGATTTTAAAAGGTAACTCTACAATATCATTTTTGTTGTATTGACCATTTTCGATTAGTGTCTTTTCAGTGTATATGTAAGAATAATTTGGTTTTGAATATATCGAAATGTAATTATTATAAACAATAAGTGCAGGGGATGTTGAGCGTATTTTTACATTTACATATTTATAGTATTCAAACCATGTACCTGGATATGTAAATTTTATTTGATTATTAATAATTTCAATACTTTGAGAATGTAATAAAAAATTCCTGCCATCTGTTGTGTAAAACTCAATAAAAAATTGATTATCCGAGGCAAAACTTCCCGAAGTTGTAACAGAAACAGTAGTAACTGTATCAATACAAGTTTTGGTTATTTCATTACCTACACTAATTTCCTGTGCATTTGAAGTAAAGTAAACACAAAAAAGAAAAAGAAATTTAATAGTAAATATTTGTGTGTGAGTCCGTGATTTCATTTTACCGAAAAAGAGAGTTAAAGACTCTAATTAACACACAAAAAATGAATTGTAAAAAAATACTTTCGCCTTTTTAGACGAAAGTATTTTTTTGTTATTTCAAAGCCTCTGCCCCATTCTTAATCTCTTCAACTACATTTGGGTCGAGAAGTGTTGAAATATCACCCAAATTTGAAGTTTCGCCTTCGGCAATTTTACGTAAGATTCTTCGCATGATTTTTCCCGAACGAGTTTTCGGTAAACCACTCACAAACTGAATTTTATCAGGTTTAGCAATTGGCCCAATCACACGAGAAACCGTTGCCAAAATATCTTTCCGAGTTAATTCTTCATCATGAATCATGCTTTCACAGATTACGTAAGCATAAATGCCTTGCCCTTTGATGTCATGCGGGTACCCCACAATGGCACTTTCTACTACGCCTGTGTGCATATTGATGGCATTTTCCACTTCGGCAGTACCAATTCTGTGTCCAGAAACATTCAATACATCATCTACACGACCTGTAATTCTATAAAAACCATTTTCATCTCGCATTGCACCGTCACCTGTGAAATATAGGTTTGGATATGCCGAGAAATAATTGGTGCGGCAACGCTCATGGTCGCCCCAAGTTGTACGTAAAATTGATGGCCACGGGAATTTGATACACAAATTTCCGCTTACATCGCCACCCAAAATCTCATTTCCGTTTTCATCAACCAACATCATTTGTACACCTGGAAGTGGTAATGATGCCCAAGCTGGTTTTAAAGGTGTGATTCCCGCCAATGCAGAAATCATAATTCCGCCAGTTTCAGTTTGCCACCAAGTATCAACTACTGGACATTTATCTTTTCCGATATTTTTAGAATACCATTGCCAAGCTTCTTCGTTGATTGGTTCCCCAACCGAACCAAGCACTTTCAACGAACTCAAATCTTTTCCTTCTACATATTCTAAACCAAAACCCATCAATGAGCGAATGGCAGTTGGAGCAGTATAAAGAATATTCACTTTGTGTTTTTCAACAATATCCCAAAAACGACCAGCGTCTGGGTAAGTTGGTACGCCTTCAAATAATACTGAAATTGCTCCCGAAGCCAAAGGACCGTAAACGATGTATGAGTGTCCTGTTATCCAACCAATATCTGCCGTGCAGAAATGAACCATACCTGGTTTATATTGGAACACATTTTGAAAAGTGTAGGCCGCATAAACCATGTAACCGCCGCAAGTTTGTACTACCCCTTTTGGTTTTCCAGTCGAACCCGACGTATAAAGAATAAAAAGTGGGTCTTCTGAGTCCATTTCTTCGGCTGGACAATCGCTTGTTACGTGTTTTTCTTCTTCCTCCCACCAAACATCACGGCCTTTAATCATACTTACGGGCGTGCGAGTACGAGTAGCCACAATGACTTTCTTCACCGATGGACAACCAATCATGGCATCATCAACGGTATCTTTCATCGGGATCGCTTTGTTTCCACGCACTGCACCGTCAGTCGTTACAACAGCTACGCATTGTGAGTCATTGATACGGTCGGCGATTGAAGATGCTGAAAAGCCACCAAAAACAACTGAGTGAATCGCACCGATTCTGGCACAAGCTAAAACGGCAATCGACAATTCGGGAATCATTGGCATATAGATACACACACGGTCGCCTTTTTGTACACCATTTCGTTTTAAAACATTAGCAAAGCGACACACACGCTCAAATAATTGGCGGTATGTGAGTGTTACGCTCTCTTCATTTGGGTCGTTTGGTTCCCAAATAATGGCGGGCTGATTTGGCTTATCTTTTACGTGACGGTCAAGACAATTTTCTGTAATATTGAGCTTTCCGCCCACAAACCATTCTACTTTTGGTTCACTGAAATTCCAATTCAGCACTTTTCTCCATGGCTTTCTCCATTCAAAATTATTGGCTGCAATTTCGCCCCAAAAATCTTCGGGACTTTCTACGCTCTTCTTGTAAGCTTCTTCGTATTCTTGGAAAGAGTTGATTTTCATTTGAGGTAATATTAAAAAGTACTAAAATTGAATAAATGTATGATTCTAAATAATTTGATTTTTAATTTCATTGCCGTCTGCTTTAGCTGACGGTTCTAAGAAAAGTATCAAAACACGACTTTAGCAAAAAATAGCACAATTTAGGCTAAAGCCAAGTCGATTTGAATTAATATCTACCGTCAGCTAAAGCAGACGGCAATGAACTTTAATTTCTATACTAAGGTGTCGAATAAATCACCCATAACCTCACGAACGGCCCCGCAGTTCTCTAATAACAAGTAACCAAAACTCACCCAGTAATCCAGCCACTTTTGGGCATTTTACTTAAAATAAATATGACTACATAACAAATAATGGTTGTTAGAATAAACTGCGTTGCGATACCGATACTTGGGTGAATCCATTTGAAATTTATCTGAAACTGACGTGATAAAGTCTTCATTGGAATCAAGTGCATTAGATACATTCCGTAACTAAATTTATCTAATTGAGCGGTTAAAGTTGGTAAAATCTCAATATTTAGCAGATTTTTAAAAGTCAAAAATGCTGAGATTGACATCAAAATAACCGACGGACTTAGATAATCAAACAAACTTGATTCATAAATCTTGTTGTTTGCTAAAGTCGAGAAATAAATTCCTATGAAAGTAATTATCCAACTTATCAGAAAAACAGTTAATGCAATAAAACCGACCTTTTTTTGTGATGAATTAATTTGGAGATTTCCTAAAAAATATCCTAAAATAAAGTAACCTAAGTAACCCGAAAAATATCTAATCTCAAAATTGATTTTGATACCCAAAAACTTTTCAAAATAAAGATAAACTGTACAGGCGATAAACCACATTATCAAGAAAAACTTCACTTCTTGGTCAGTTGCTTGCGTAATCCATCGACTTACAATTGGTGAAAATAAATACAGCCCCAAAAGCATATAGACAAACCATAAATGCCCCGAACCACCTGCACCACCCGTTAGTATTTTTTTAAGAATATTAACGAACTCAAACTTTGTTTTTTCGGCTGGAATGAGTCCAAAATAATTTCCCCAAAGCATAAAAATGATGGTCCAAAGCAAAAAAGGAATAAATATTCTGGAAAATCGTTTCGATAAAAAATCTGTCAGGTTTTTGTATTTTCCTAAGAGCAAATATCCCGAAAGCATCACAAAAACGGGTACTGCAAATCGACCAAAAGCATTGGCAGCATTGCAAATCCACCACCAACTATTGGGTACTTTCCCCATCAAGTAAATACCTCCTGCTGCACAATGAAGCATGATTACGGTTAGGGTTGCAAAAACTCTCAAATTTGAAATCCAGATTACTTTCATAACTTTTTTACTATTTATTGTCAGTGAAGACACTGACAATATTGACAATGAAAACGTTGACAATGGAAAGCCGTTGTCAGTGTCCTCACTGAGAACATTTTACTGAAACACACCAATTTTTCTACCTCTAACACACTCTTCTATCTCTGTTAAAATAGTTATATCATCAATCGTTGAAGGCACTGTAAATTGCTCACCATCAATGATTTGGCGAATAGTTTTTCTTAAAATTTTACCTGAACGAGTTTTTGGCAAACGCTTCACAACCACGGCATTACGGAAAAAAGCAACTGCCCCGATTTGGTCACGAATGAGTTGAACCAACTCATGTTCCATTTCATCTTGTGTAAAGTTTATTCCATCTTTCAACACCACCAAACCAATTGGACGCTGCCCACGAAGTTCGTCAGCAATTCCAACTACAGCACATTCAGCAACAGCTTTGTGAGAACCAACAATTTCCTCCATTTCACCCGTTGAAAGGCGATGCCCTGCCACATTGATTACATCATCAACCCGACCCATGATAAAAACATAACCGTCTTCGTCAATGTATCCACCATCACCTGTTAAGTAGTAGCCATCAAATTTATTGAGGTATGAACTTCTGAAACGCTCGTCGTCGTTCCAAAGTGTCGGAAGGCAACTTGGTGGAAGTGGCAATTTTATACAAACATACCCTTCTTCGTTTGCTCCAAGCTGTTGACCATTTTCACCCAGAATTTGCACATCAAAACCACAAACTGGCTTAGTTGCAGAACCTGCTTTTACTGGAAACTGTTCAACTCCCATCATATTGGCAACAATTCCCCAACCACTTTCGGTTTGCCACCAGTGATCAATGATTGGTACTTTAGCAATTTCTTGTAGCCATTCCAACGTTGGTGGATCACAACGTTCTCCAGCTACAAAGATAGATTTCAAAGAAGAAGTATCGTATTTTTCTTTCAATTTTGCCTCGGCATCTTCTTTTTTAATAGCTCTGAAAGCAGTTGGTGCAGTAAAGAAAACATTTACTTTATGTTCTTCAATTACTCGCCAAAATGTTCCAGCATCAGGATTTCTGACTGGTTTTCCTTCAAAAAATACTGTTGTACAACCGTAAATTAGCGGAGCATAAACAATGTATGAATGACCCACAACCCAACCCACATCTGATGCCGCCCAAAATACTTCATTGGGCTTTACATCGTAGATATATTTCATCGAGAAATTTAGTGCTACGGCATGTCCACCATTATCTCTTACGATTCCTTTTGGCTTTCCTGTTGTGCCAGATGTATAAAGTACATAAAGCGGATCAGTTGCATTTACTGATACACAATCGACTGATTTTGAACCACTTACGTAAGAAGTAAAATCAATATCTCGACCATCAATCATAGTTGCTTGAGCCATTGGGCGTTGCAAAATCAAGCAATGAGAAACTTTATGTTCTGCCAAATAAATGGCTTCATCGAGCAAAGGTTTATATGGAATCACTTTGTCGAATTCGATACCACAAGAAGCAGAAATGATTACTTTTGGATGAGCATCGTCGATTCTGATGGCGAGTTCGTGTGGAGCAAATCCACCGAAGACTACCGAGTGAACAGCCCCCAGTCTCGCACAAGCCAACATCGAAAATGCAGCTTCGGGAATCATGGGCATATAAAGTACAACGGTATCGCCCTTATTTACACCCAAAGATTTTAAAGCACCCGCAATTTTCGAAACTTCGGCTTGTACTTGGGCATAACTATATTTAACGACCTTATTTGTTGCTGCCGAATCGTAGATGATTGCAGCTTTATCGCCTCTTCCTTGCTCAACGTGGTAATCAACCGCCAAGTAGCAAGAGTTCATCAATCCACCTTCAAACCAATGGTAAAAGCCATTTTTATCCTGCGAAAGAATCGTTTGCGGTTTTTCATACCATGCTATTTTATCAGCTTGCTCAGCCCAAAATACTTCGGGTTGCTCAATGCTTCGCCTGTAAAATGAGTCATAATTCATTACTTTTATTATAGTTTTGTTGTACATTTTTAATTTTGAATGAGTGAATGATAGAATGAGTGAATAAAAAAAAATCACTTTTTTCTATTTCATCATTAATATATTTCGATATAGATTCATTCATTGAAGCATTCACTCATTGAAGCATTATTAAGCCACCACTCCCGAAGCCATCATGTTTATTTTCTTCACCAAATCACGGGTTGAAAAGGGTTTCGGAATGTATAAATCTGCCCCGACACTATATCCTTTTTCGATATCGGCTTCTTTGCTTTTGGCACTTAAAAAGACCACTTTTGTCTCTTTGGTTTCATTTCCACCTTTGATAAATCGACAAACTTCGTAGCCATCAACTTTTGGCATCATGATGTCGAGCAATACGATTTTCGGATGCTCTCTTTTGATAATGTCAAAAGCCTCTTCACCATCTCTAGCGATAAAGACGATAAACCCTTCTTTTTTCATTAAAAACTCTAATGAAAGTAAGATATTTGGTTCATCATCAACGATTAATACCTTTATATTTTTCTGTATATTCATGGTCGTAGTATTTGTTGTAATAGATTTTTTCCTATTATTTTGCTTAGTTTTATTTATTCAATGGGAATAGAAAAGGAGAATTTTGAACCTTTCCCAACTTCACTTTCTACCCAAATTTCTCCGTTATGCAACTCTAAAATCCGTTTTGAAATTGCCAACCCAAGTCCACTACCTTTTGGTTTTTTGATAGTTTGATCGTGTGCCTGATAAAATTTATCAAAAATTAGCTCTTGATATTGTTTTGCAATTCCAGCTCCATCATCAATCACATTTACGTGCAGATTATTATCTTGCTTATATGCTGTAATGGTAATTGTTCCTTTATTAGCTTCAATAAATTTCAGTGCATTTGAGAGTAAATTGAGCATAACCTGCATAATTCTGTCTCTATCTCCCTCAAATTTGGGCAGTTTTTTATCAATTTTTATATTGATTGTAACCCCTTTATCTTTTGCCAATTGCTCAATCGCATCAATAGAATCCAAGATAATTTCTTCGAGGTTGAGCGTTTCTTTAGCCACTTTTACTTTTCCTGACTCAAATTTTTCTAAATCTAACACTTGATTTATCAAACGACTCAGGCGGTCAGATTCTTTAATGATGGTATTTAAGAAATGTTGTCTTTCCGAATGCTCAATGTCTTCATTATCGTATAAGATTTCTGACAAAGCTTTTATCGAAGTAAGCGGCGTACGAATTTCGTGCGTAACGGTCGATAAAAAATCATCTTTGAGCTTATCGGTCATTTTCAATTGCTCGTTGGCGGCTTGAAGCTGCTCGGTAAGCAATTTTAATTCTTGCGATTTTTGCTTCAATTCTTTATTTACCGCCATCAACTCTTGCGATTTTTTCAAGATTTCAACAACCTCATTGAGTGTAATTTCTTCCTCTTTTGCCACCGACGAAACCATCATCCGTGCCGAGGCAGTTCCGACAATTCCTGAAAGTAATTTTTCGGAATAATTCACAAAACGGGCATCAGCATAGCGAGTTTTGAGGTTAATATTATTACGTGTTGCAAAAACCCTTGCAATTCTCTCAGTGCGACTTGTTCCGAGAAAACTTTCGAGCAAATTCATAATATCGCTCACCAAAGCTTTTCCCCGCCAAACAACCGAGTTTTCTATACCTTTTGAATACTGAAATACATCAACAAACAATACTGCTTGATTATGCTCAATTGATGTTTGTTTACTGCACAAGGAACCGAAAAAATAAAGTACTATATTGAAAAATAACGTCCAAAATGTAGCATGAGAAATATTATCCATGCCCATCATACCAAATAATTCGTAAGGTTTTAGTAATGAAACACCAAATAAACCTTCTGTCATAATTTTATCAGATATTACTCCTGAACTTACGAGTGACGGAATAATTAGGGTAAAAAACCAAATAACTGTTCCACCAACTAAACCCGCCATTGCACCTTTTTGTGTGCCTCTTTTCCAGAAAATTCCTCCCAAAACTGACGGTGCAAACTGAGCGACAACAACAAAAGCTGTCATTCCGATGGAAACCAAAGAGTATTTTTCGGTAATAAATTTGAAATAGAAATACCCCAAAAATATGATGAGAGCGATCGAAAAACGTCTCATAAACTGAATCACTCGACTCGGATTTAGGTTAATAATTTCTTTTGATGCAGGAATTCCTAAGAAAATCGGCATCAGTAAATTATTACTCACCATTACGCTAACTGCTATCGTTTCTACGATAATCATACCTGTTGCTGCCGAAAAACCACCTATATAAGTCAAAATCGCTAAAAACTCATCAGAAAAATGCAGTGGAATCGACAAGACATACATATCAGAATTGACCGCTTGCCCATTAAAAATAATTCCTCCCGCAAGGGTAATTGGCATTACGAAAATATTGATGAGCAACATATATAGTGGAAACATCCACATCGCTCGATTGATATATTTTTCATCAACATTCTCGACGACCGTCACCTGAAACTGACGTGGTAAAAACAAAAAGGCCATTGTGGCAAGTAACGTATGCCAAAACCACATCGACATCCCACTTTCATTTTCAAGCACAAAATTTTTTTTAGCAGCTTGAAGTAATTTTGCTTTGTTATAAATATCTTCAAAACCATCAAAAAGCCAGTAGGTTACATACATTCCGATGGCTAAAAAAGCGATGAGTTTAATGATTGATTCAACTGCAATAGCTGTTACCATTCCCTCGTGTCGCTCGGTTGCTTCTACGTTTCGAGTACCAAATAAGATGGTAAACAGAATCAGCAAAATGACAATGTAAAAAGTATGGTCAACTAAAATATTGCTATTTAACAAACTTTTTGTTAGAATTCCGAAGCTATTTGAAATGGCTTTTAGTTGTAATGCAATGTACGGAATACCTGATAGTAAGCATATTATAGTTACTAATACTCCCAAAGAACGATTTTTGCCATAACGTGACGATATAAAATCGGCGATACTCGTCAAGCGTTGAGTTTTACAGATACGTATGATTTTCAAGAGTATCGGAAAAGCCAAGAACATCACCAAAGTTGGGCCGATGTAAACTGCTAAAAAATCAAGCCCATCGGTTGAGGCTCGCCCAACACTTCCGTAAAATGTCCATGCTGTGCAGTAAACTGCCAACGAAAGTGCATAAATGTTAGGATTGCTAACAATACTCTTGGAGTTTTTTGATTTTTTTTCGGCCTGATAGGCTACAATAAACAAAAACGCCAAATAATAAATTGAGATAAGTCCTAAAATGTAGCTATTCATGTTCGTGTGTTTCTTCTACATTTTTAGATTCTGCAATGATAGCAATGATGATAATTCCCACCGCCCAAACACTGAAAACATACACATAAACAAGGGGCATGCCGAATATAAAAACGGCTTTATTGAACAACGATAATAAGGGAAAGTTGAATAGACAGACCAAGAAAATCGTTATTGCAATGGCTCTTTGTTGCTTCATGTAAGGTTTCTTATTTATTGCACTAAGCTACGACTAACATGGTACTATTCAAAGATTTATTTAGCTATTTTTGCTAAATAAGTATAGTTTTTAATTTTGTGGAGAATAATAGATTTTACTTACATTGAAGATTTACAATTAAGAAGTGTTGATTTTTGAAGTGAAAATAATTTTAACAAAACTTACCTCAATAATCAAAAATCCTTAATCATCAATCGCTAATATCCCTGATTTAATAACATTAGCTTCTCCCCCTAAAATAAGAATGTATGCCAATGGGAGTTTTCCTCAACTGGCATACATTGCTCTATTAAACCCTAAGCCTTACTTATTATGGTAATTCACTTATTATCTTGCTGATAGTCGAACGGCTTAGAAATCAACTATTTTTCAAAAATCAATCTTTTGAATCGAATTCGCCTTGTAGCGAATACAAACCGAATGTTCCTAAAGCTCCCGCAATCATCGGACACAGAATTACGGTGTAAATAATTGCTGGAATTACGTTTTCGCCACCTTTATTCCAGAGCATAATCGCTTGATTCACAATTAGATAGTAAACCGCACCAATTCCGATTAATATCCAAACTATTCCTAAAATTCGTTTTATAGCATTCATTGTATTAATGTTTTTATGTATTGAAAATTTAACATTTATATAAGAACATCCAATTTGGACGTTCCTACGAGTACAAATCAATCATTTACTTTGTTATCTTTTCCATCTAAGTAGATTGTTCCAATAACGAAACAAATACCTGCAAGAATTATCGGATACCAAAGACCTTCGAGATAAGGTTTTTCGATAACTGGAGCTAAACCCGACTCGGCCGCTACACTGTTTACTTTCTGTGCGTTCGATACCAAGAAAGTTGCAATTGCAGGAAGTAGTCCGCCAAAGATACCATTTCCGATGTGATATGGCAACGACATTGATGTATAGCGAATCTTGATTGGGAACATTTCAACTAAGAATGCAGCAACAGGGCCATAAACCATCGTCACGAACAACATCTGAATAAATACTAACCACGTAAGCGTCCATTTATCAGTATCATTAATTGTCACTGTTTTCTTGGTTTCAATGATTGGTTTACCGTCTTTTTCGCTAATTTCGACCGCACCATTTTTCAAGGTTTTAGTTTTTACTTCTTTGTATGTTGTTCCGTCAGTAAATGCCTTTGTTATTGTATAAACTGAGTCAACACCACCATTTTTATTTTTAGCATTTTCTTTCAATTCAGCAACTGATGTTGTTTTTTCTACGATTTCAGTTTTACCTTTGATGTCAACCGTATCATACATTTTTGAGTATATGGTGCGGTAAGAAAGAATTGCTACTAACATACCTGCCATCATAATCCACTTACGACCAATACGGTCAGATAACCAACCAAACACTACGAAGAAAGGCGTTCCGAGACACAAACCCCAAATCATAATACTATCGACTTGCTCTTTCGGTACGTTCATGATTTTTTCGATGAAAGACATCGCATAAAATTGTCCTGTGTACCAAACCACACCCTGCCCCATCGTTACGCCTAATAGAGCTAACAATACAAATTTGAAGTTCAATTTATTTCCGAAAGATTCTTTTAAAGGATTTGTAGAAGTTTTTCCATCCGCTTTTGCTTTTGAAAACAACGGAGACTCGTGCATATTACGACGAATGATATAAGAAATACCAACCATCAAGATGGAAGCTAAGAATGGAATTCTCCAGCCATAGGCATCAAAATCTTCTTTGCTTAAAATTGCTTTGGTAAGAGCAATAACGATCAATGAAACTATCAAACCAGCCGTAGCAGTAATCTGAATCCATGAGGTCATATAACCTCTTTCGTTAGCTGGTGAGTGTTCGGCAACGTAAGTTGCAGCACCACCGTATTCACCACCAAGAGCCAAACCTTGTAATAATCTGAGTAATAAGACCAACAAAGGAGCGGCTACACCAATTGTTTCGTAGGCGGGAATAATACCGATGGTGAAAGTTGCTCCTCCCATCAACAATAAGGTAACCATGAAGGTATATTTTCTACCAATTAAGTCTCCGAGACGACCAAAGAATAATGCACCAAATGGGCGAACAACAAAACCAGCTGCAAATGTTGCTAAGGTTGAAAGAAACGAGAGCGTTTCGCTTCCTGGGCCTGCTGGGAAGAATTTTGTAGAGATAATGGTCGCCAAACTTCCGAAGATATAGAAGTCGTACCACTCAATCATCGTTCCTACGGATGATGCTCCAATAATGGAAAACATCGAACTTTTTTTACTTTCAGACATAGTGCTAATCAATTAAGGGTTTAAGTAATATTAGAGTTGAGTTTTATAAATAGATTTGTAATTGAGCAATAAATTCGCCAAAGTGCTTTTGCTTAGTTGTTGCAGTTTCAATTCCTGGACGTAACGAATACTGCGTTGTGATTTTTGCATGATGACCATCAATCAACCAGTTTACGCCTAAGTCAAAGTTTGTAACTGCTTTTGGAAGTGCATCAAAGTTTTTATAAGTAAATGCTGTAAATGGTTGCACTCTCATTTTAGGTTTTTCGCTTCCTTTTGGCATCAAGATACCCACTTGTGTATAAAAAATATCACCTGTTCCAATCATTGGTTGGGCATTTCCTGCACCTGACATCAATTTTCCACTTCCTTCATAAGCGGCATTCACGACACCTTCATTCATAATACCGATGTTTCGGATATAATTTGGCCCAAAATTATAGTTGAAATATCCAGCGTAAGCAGTTACTGCTGTATTTTTTGCTTTATCGCCAAATGGCATATCTAAGAAAGCATCAACCGAAAGCAAGTTTACGTTATGGCTTTCGAGTTTTCCGTTTACTGAAGATTTCGTACCTTTCGCTTGGCTGTAAAAACCTGCTCCGATATTAAAGACACGCTTTGTACCTAAATACGTACCAACTTTGAAAGGTAACAAATTTGATTCATTATCAAGGAATTGATACTCAACATAAGCAGTTTTTGCCCAATTACTTTTACCGTTGTTATCAACCGCAGCAGCCTTTGACGCATCGGTTACATTGGTTGGAGCTAAACTTGTATTGAAAGGCTTATTCATAGCCAAACGGTATTCTAATTTATTCAATTTACCTTTGGCAAAGAAACCATACTGACGAGCAAATTGGTCGGCATTATCAATAGTAGCCCACGAGAAAATCGGAGAGTCAACTGTCAAGAAATTGAGTGTTGAGGCCATTGTCATGCGAGAAATTCCCATGAAATAATGTAAACCTGCTCCAATGCTCAAGCTCGAATTTTTGTTTTCTTTGGTCGGCAATACAACGTGATATTCATTCCAAGCATCGTGAAAGAAGATTTGTGGTTTCTTTCCATTGCCATAGCCGCCCGTTCCAGTTGTGCCAGAGCCACCACCATTGATGAAAGTTTGATTATTGATTCCGATGTGAGCAAGTACCATGTAGCGTTTACTAATTTGTGCGTAGGCCAACATACGTAAACGGCGGCCTGAAATATCAAAATTTGTTTTAGCAGCTTCGCCCGCAATCGTTGTTCCAGGGTTTAGTTGTGTGCCTCTGAACCAAATCTGATTCCAAGTAAGCAAACGAATAAACTTCGACCCTTCGGGATTAACATTCAATTTGATTCCACCACCGTAATCAGCAGAACCTTGAGCTTGTATAATACTATAGCTAAATAAAAAAAGCGATAAGGTGAATAGTAATTTTTTCATATTAGGTCTTTTATTATGGTTTTGTTGTACGTCGTTAAGACGATACAAAACTTTCATAAAAAGACACGTTTCCCAAATCCTTGATATAGCTTTGCTAATAATAGATAGAATTCATTGTACTTTAAAATTTCTTAAAAATCATAATATTAGCACACTAAATTAGTATTTTACAGAATTTTATTTCAAAAATAACTATAAAACAGAATATTATATGCACTTTACCATCAATCAAAGCTAAAAATCAGAATTTACTTTAAAATACTTATTAGATAGAGAATAACAGGAATTAATTGTATTATTCAAAGAAAAACTATACTTGTTTAAGTATCTTTCAACAAAATCTATTTATTTCTTGAATCTCTCCCATTTGATAAGCATAAACTTATCGCCCAACTCAGTTACTACCATCCCTGCTCCTTTTAGGTTATCTCGATTGGCATAAAATTCGGCTAACTCCTTATGGTTCATCACTTTATATGTCGGATGATAGAGTGTTTGTTTAGGTATCTTTACTTGATATTTTTTCACCCAATTCATCACAGAAACGTGACTTACACCCAATAAACGCTCGATTTCTCGATAACTTACCCCTTCAATGTATAATTGAAGGGCTTTGATTACATAATAACTTTCAATGCTTTTTCCCATCTTTTCGACAGTGAAATTATAGCCACAATCTTTACACTTAAAGCGTTGACGCTCTTTAATTATACCATTTCGTGAGATATTGTTTGAATCACATTGGGGGCAATTAGGTAGGCTCATAGTATCTATATATTTTTAGCAAAGATATACTTTATTAGCAAATATAGATTATTTCAAGATTTTATTTCACTTTATTTTCAAAAAAATATTTTTATCTGTTGCAATTTTATTCATTTTGAAATTGTAGAAAAGTTTTTTTCAATTCTCGATTATCTCTCTTTCGGGCTTTATGTTGATATTTTTCCTCAAACTTCCCCACTTTCTCATTTGTAGCTATCAGAATGCGTATGGTACATAATTTTTAGGTTTTCAAATGTCTCTCAATATCTAAAGATGCTTAACAGTAGCTTGATTTTGAAGAGTTATTCTAAACAAAATCTTATATAAAATGACAAAAAAAATTGTTTTTGCACTCGCTGTAATTTTAATGAATGTAAAGCTTGTTTCAGCTCAAACATTATCAGTAGGCCCAATGGTAGGTGTAAACGTTTCAACAATTGTAGATGACCCTACGAGTAAATATCTTCCAGGCTTAAATCTTGGCGGATTCTTAAATTATAGTATTGACAGTAACTGGGGTTTATCGGCAAAATTACTTTATTCACAACTCGGTGATAAGAGCAAAACTGTTGATAATCACACAAGATTGCACTATATCCAAGTACCTGTAACAGGAGTTTATTATTTTGGAGCCCCTGGAAACAAGTTCAGACCTAAATTATTCGCTGGACTTTACGCAGGGGCTTTGCTACAAGCTAATAACGCCGATGGCGATATTATTATACAACCTGATGGACAAAAAGCATATAACAATCTTGATTTTGGCGGCTTGGCTGGTTTAGGTTTCAATTACCGACTAAAATCTCGTACTTGGTTAAATGTTGATGCTGGTTTTAATAGAGGCTTTGCAGACATCACAAAAACGTCTAACACAACTTATAATAACTTAGAATTCAACTTAAATGTAGGTGTAAGTTTCCCAATTTCAGAGAAATAATTACTTACTAACTAAATTCATACAATTTAAGCCACACAGTAAATAAAGAAGGCCATCTATCGTACAATAGATGGCCTTCACTTTTGGAATAATTTATGGCTTCATTGTTTCTGCTAAAACACCTTCAGGTTGCTTTACTTCATAACGATAAACTGGTTCAATCGAATCCAAATCATCTGGTAAAATCTCCATTATGGTCTTCATGAGCCCTGTTTTCAAATCAAGAACCCAACCATGTAGGTGCGGATAATCGCCTACTGCCCACGCTTTTTGTACGATTGTTGTTTTAGCTAAATTACGTACTTGCTCAGTTACGTTTAGCTCAACCAATCTATCAAACCTTGCTTGAAAATCTTCGATTTTGCTTAGTTCTTCGTGGTGCTTAACGTTTACATCTTTAATGTTTCTGAGCCACTTATTGATGAGACCGTAGTCTTTATTGTCCATTGAGGCTTTTACTCCCCCACAATTATAATGACCAACCACCAAAATATGCTTTACTTTAAGTACTTCAACCGCATATTGTAGAACACTTAACATATTTATATCGGTATGTACAACCAGATTGGCAACGTTACGATGTACGAAAATATCACCTGGTTGAGTGCCTGTCACTTGGTCGGCAGGCACACGGCTATCCGCACAACCAATCCATAAGAATTCTGGGTTTTGATGTGAAGCCAGTTCTTCAAAGTAGTCTTCATCCACACGTAATTTTTCGGCTGCCCAAGCTTTATTCGCCAGTAAGAGTTTTTGATACGATTGCATTGCTTTTTCTATAGTTTATTTTTTTTCTTGAAATTCCTTTAAATTCTACTGTTATATTCCGGTTTATAACTTCTTTCTGAAATTCTTCTAAGGTCAAAAATATATCGTGGTCAATGAAAGATGCTTTTGCACCATCAACAAAAAGATAATCGCCTTCTTGAAGTGAAAGCAGTTTTTGCTTTAATTCTGACTTATTAAAATAGAAAATATCTTTATTGAATTGAATCAAAACATTTTTTCCGTCACGCATAAACGACATTGAGCCTTTATAGTTGGTATATAGAATATAAAGCATTGCTACAAAAACCCCAATGCCAATGCCTTTTAATAAATCGGTAAATACAACTGCAATTACAGTTACCAAAAATGGCACAAATTGGTCTTGTCCTTCCTTGAAAACATCCTTAAAAATGGCAGGTTTCGCTAATTTATAACCGACCATGATCAATACAATAGCCAGTGAAGCCAATGGAATTTGGTTCAGAACATTTGGCATGGCAAGTGTACAGACCAATAAAATTAGACCATGAAAAATGGTTGCTAAGTTTGTTTTTCCGCCCGCCTGAATATTGGCCGAACTTCTAACGATTACCTGTGTAAGTGGAATCCCACCCAAGAAACCCGACACAATATTTCCAGCACCTTGTGCCAATAACTCACGATTGGTTGGGGTAATTCTTGAATCTGGGTCAAGTTTGTCAGTAGCTTCTACGCTTAGAAGCGTTTCGAGGCTCGCAATAATAGCAATTACTACCGCAATTTTCCATACCACAGGATTGGTAATGGCCGAAAAATTAGGCATTTGGAAGAGATTCACAAAGTCGCCTACAGAACTTGTTACAGGCAATGACACTAAATGACTACTTTCGAGATGAAAGAAAGAAGGCAATACAGTAAGACCATTATTGAGAATAATACCAGCAATTACTGCCATCAAAGCTCCTGGAATCATCCCCAACACTGCATTACGGCGGATAAATGGTTGTTCCCACAAAATCATAATTGCTAACGAAATCAAGCCAATAACTAAAGCACCTTCATTAAACAACTCAGAGACTCTCGCTAATTCAGAGAATGTATTTTGACCATCATTTTGAAAGAAACTTTCATCGCCTTCATAGTCTAAATCAATTCCCATTGCGTGAGGTATTTGTTTTAAAATAATGATAATACCGATAGCGGTAAGCATTCCTTTAATAACTGATGATGGAAAGTAGTAGCCAATGACACCTGCTTTTACGGCTCCTAAAATTATTTGGATAAAACCAGCTAAAACAACAGCCAGTAAAAATGAATCATAAGCACCAATTTCGGTAATAGCGTTTAAAACGATAACTGTTAAACCCGCAGCAGGACCACTGACTCCGAGCTGAGAGCCACTCAATGCTCCCACTACAATTCCGCCTACAACTCCAGCAATAACGCCCGCTATCAACGGAGCTCCTGAGGCCAAAGCAACGCCTAAACAGAGCGGCAGTGCGACCAAAAAGACTACTAAACCAGCGGAAATATCCGATTTAATGTACTTGAAATTAAAGTTTTTCATAATATAAATTAAAAAGACATGCAAATATCTTAAAACAGCAAACGGTATGAAATCGAGATTATGGGAAAAACTGAAAAACAAACGTATTAGCCATTAAAGGCAGCATTTACTGTCAATTTTGGGGTAAAATGTATTGATTAAAAGAGAGAGAAAAGAGTTTATCTTTTCGGAGGAGGAGAATCTATGACCCGAAATGGATTTGTGATGTTTGTAGAAGCTTCATCACATGCGATGTTCTCTGTCAGGATATGACTAATAATAAATTGAAAATATAAACTTTCAATGAGATATTTTTCGATTGAAACTTCTTTTGAAGTATCCTCAGTCTCATTATTATCTTCAATATCTTGTACTTCAACTTTATGCTTGCAATCAGAAAAACACTCCCGTACAGTCGAAAACTCGACCATCATTAAGAGTATTAATACTAAGATTCGCTGGAGCATCAATAAGTTATTTTTATGAAAATAATAAGTATTGTTAATGCAAAAGTAATAATTAAACCTTAATACCCTATAAATGATTCCAAGAATTCTACTGTTAAGTATTTATTATCGACAAAGAAGCTTTTTTGGAGTGAAAAATTTCATCAAGGCCTTTGAATCCAAGAATAAGCATTCTCCATTTTTAATTATCAATTATTTCTATAATTTCTTTCGCCAAATTTTCTGATAAAGTCGGAGCCAAAGCCACACCCATTCCGTTCATTCTGACACTTAATGAAATTTGTGGGTTTAAACACTTACTAACAGGCGTTTTGGTTTCATCAAAAGCCATGATTCCGCTCCAACGCTGGTCAATTTTTATGTTTTTGTGTTTCGGGATAATATTTTCGTAAAGAAGTTGTTCAAGACGATTCTGCACTAAATCGGTTAAGGCAAATTCATCGGTGTTTTCAGACTGAAAATCTAAATTTCGTCCACCTCCAAACAAAACCCTATTTTGATAATTTCTGAAATAATAATAGCCTTTATCGAAATGAAAAGTTCCTCGCCAGTTAAGTCCCTCAATGGGTTCAGTTATCAAAACCTGTCCACGTCCAGCGTATAAATCAACTTCGGGCAAAAGCTGTTTTGTGAAAGCATTAGTTGTATTACTCAAATGCTTAGCTTCAAAAACCAAACCATTTTCGGCGTAAATTTTCACGCTATCTCCTTCATTTTCAAATCTTTGCACTTTAACACCATTAAACAAGCGTACTTTCATCGCTTGCACAGTTTCAGTCATCGCACTGATGAGTTTGCCACTGTGAATTGAACCTTCAACTGTATTTTTGATGGCATACTCAAAACCCGAAAAACCTGCGTTTTGAATAATATTTTCGTCAACAAAAAAATGGTAGTCGTTTCCTACAATACTTTTTATAGATTGATTTAGGGCATTTAACTGCTCTTTTGTGTCTTCAAAAATTAATTTATCACTGAATAACTCAATACCTCCGCAATCGTCGTACTCAATCTCCGAACCGAAATATCGGCTAATCATCTTGATTCCTTCATAACGTTTTTCGGCCCAAAACATCGCTTGGTCAAGCCCCATAACTTCGATATTTTCGAGCAGTTCGGTTGGGCTTCCAAAACACGAAAAACCGGCATTTTTTGTACTCGCACCCGTCGGCAAAACTCCAGCTTCGAGTATAGCAATTTCGATTTTTGGTTGATTTTTTTTCAAAAAATAAGCCAACCAAAGCCCCGAAAAACCTGCTCCAACTACAATGACATCATATTTTTTCAAAAAAACATCCTTTTCCCAAAAACTAAGCATAATATTGTGGTTTCTAATTGAGCAAAATTAGAATTAAGAAAGGAGAATCATGAATGATGAATGAAATTAATTTCATTTGCCCATAATAATGTTAGAAAAACTACAACAAGCCAGCCAAATTGCCCAGCAAATTCAAGAAACTGAGATTCAGAAATACATTTTAAAGAATCCTCAAAAATTAGATGCCGAAATGTTGCGTTTGGTGGCAGACCAATGGCTTGCTCGACAAAAAGCCAAGCACAAATTACCATCTTGGTTTGCTAACGAGAAAGTTATTTTTCCACCTCCGCTTTCTGTCGAACAGGCTTCTTCTGAGATTACAGCCAGTTATAAAGCCGAGATTTTTGCAAGAAATTTCGGAAACGAAAAATGTGCCGACCTTACAGGCGGTATGGGGCTTGATAGTTGGGCTTTAGCAAAAGTAACCGATTCTGTTACATATATTGAACAAAATACCACTCTATCACTCGTAGCAAAGTATAATTTTGAGGTTTTAGCACAAAACAACATTGAAGTATTGAACGAAAATTCAGTACTATTTACCCAATCAACAGCTGGCGGCGTTCCGCATCAACTAATAACTAATTTCTACATCGACCCACACCGCCGAGATGATGCAAAAAATAAAGTTTTCAAGATAGAAGACTGTGAACCTAACCTATTAGAAATCAAGCATTTATTACCCAATTTTATGGTAAAATTTTCACCTATGCTTGATATAAAACTGGCCATCGAACAAATTCAAAACATTACAGAGGTTCATATAGTAGCTATTGAAAATGAGGTAAAAGAATTACTTTTTGTGAGTAAAAAGCCAAATACTTCAACAATAAATAATATAGTCATTCATTGTATCAACTTTGCCTCGAATAATGTACAACAAGTTTTCGAGTTTGACTTTGAATCGGAAGAAAAAAGCACTGTAAAATATTCAAAACCAAGTACTTATATCTACGAACCCAATGCTACAATTCTGAAAGCCGGTGCTTTTAAGAGCATTGCCACACACTTTAATTTGGCCAAAATTGCACCTAATAGTCATTTATACACTTCTGAAAGTTTGGTTGAAAACTTTGTAGGTCGGAGTTTTATTTGTGAAGCCGTTTGTAAATTTGATAGGAAAGAAATACTATCACAACTACCAAGCCCCAAGGCCAACATCAGCACCCGCAACTTTCCGATGAAGCCCGAAGAAATAAAAAAGAAATTGGGTTTGCAAGATGGCGGCGAATACTATTTATTTGCTACGGAAAGCTCTGAAAAACAAAAGATTGTGTTGATTTGCAGAAAAATTGGTCAGGCATGATTTTTTTGATTTAAAACACGTTACAATTTTCCATTCACAGCGTCATAAACAGACAATTAAAAAATATTATTATGAGAAAAGTACTTTTGACAGGCATTTTGTTAGTAGCCAGCGTGGCAAGTTTTGCACAAACGATTTTGAGTGGCTCTGAGGTTTTCGGCAAAGACCGTAAAGAAGGATTTTATATGACGCTCAATATTGAGAAAAAATTTATTGAGAAAGAATGGTCGCTTTTTATTTCAAAATATGGTGGTGTAGCACAAAGCCGAGAAACTTTCAATATTGCGGCTGCAAATATTTCAGAAGTATCACCTGACCCGATTAATCTAATGAGCAAAATTATCTCTGACCAAAAAGTAAAAACTAAGGTTTTTGCTTCGTTTGACTTAGGCGGCGGAAATATGGTTTCTGACAATAACAAAGAATTTAAAGGTGTAGAAAAAATCCTAAAAGATTTTTATGCTTTTGCAATGCAAAACGAAGATGTCAGATTGGCTGAGCGTGACGCCGAAGAATCTCAGAAAAACCTCGACCGAGTAAATAAAACAGGAGACCGAATTGCCCGTGACATCGAAAAAAATAAGCGAGAAAAAGAAAAACTTTTAAAGGAAATCGAAGAAAACAGAGTAGAACTCGAAAAACTTTTGAAAGACCAAACAAGCAATAAGCAAGACCAAGAAAATGCCCGCATTGCTCTCGAAGAAAAACAAAAAGCAGCAAGCGTAGTAAAAACTCGCATTAAGTAAGTAGCATAAATCTATGTCTATTTGAGCCACTCGATTAGCTTCGAGCGGCTCTTTTTATTTTCACAGAATTTAATATCATTATTTCAATAACTTTTATTACTATTATAAGCGATTCATTAATTCAACTTTCATCGTTTATTATTTTTCATATTTTTGCGAATAACCTGTTTACAACTTTAACCAAAATTATATTGAGCTTATTATCAGGCGAAATAGATTGATTGGAGTTAAGCAAAATACTTATAACCTAAACCTTTTAGATTAGATATTACGAGTATGACCGAGATAAAAGAAAAGATTCGCCTTAGCGAAAGGAAAGACAATAAGGGATGGAAAAAATGGGGACCTTACTTATCGGAAAGACAGTGGGGAACGGTGCGTGAAGATTATAGTGTATATGGAAATGCTTGGGACTACGTACCGCATGATATGGCTCGTTCTCGTGCTTATCGTTGGGGGGAAGATGGTATCGGTGGAATTTCTGACAATAAACAACATATCTGTTTTGCGGTTTCATTTTGGAATCATAAAGACAAAATCATCAAAGAACGCCTTTTCGGGCTTGCTGGCTCAGAAGGAAATCATGGCGAAGATGTAAAAGAACTTTACTATTACCTTGATAGCACACCTACTCACTCTTATATGAAGATGCTTTACAAGTATCCTCAAAATGAGTTCCCCTACCGCCAAATTGTTGAGGAAAATCAAAAACGTAACCGCCAACACACGGAATTTGAAATTGAACAAACAGGAGTGTTTGACAATAATGAATATTTCGATATTTTTATTGAGTACGCCAAAGCTGACGAAAACGACATCTTGATAAAAATTACGGCACATAATCGTAATAAAAAAGCCGCAATTCTGACGATGCTTCCTACACTTTGGTTTAGAAATACTTGGAGTTGGGGCTACGAAGCATATAAGAAAAGTCCAATGATGACTGGCATTGCCAACAATCAAATTGAAGTTTCGCATCAGCTTTTGGGCAAATACAAACTATATGTTGAAGGTGCAGACGAACTCGTTTTTTGCGAAAATGAAACCAATATGGAGCGTATTTTCGGGAAACCTAATACCGCCATGTTCGTAAAGGATGGAATCAGCAATTATGTATTGACAGGCAAGCCAACAACGATAAATCCAAACAAAATAGGCACGAAGGCATCGGCACGCTACACTAAAAAGATTGAAGGCGGTGAAAGCCAAACTATAAGGCTTCGATTCAGTCAAAACTCACAAAACCACAAGGCATTTATTGATTTCGATGAAATTTTTGATTTGAGAATCAAAGAAGCCAATGAATTTTACGACCATATTCAGCAAGATATAAAGTCAGAAGAGCAACGCAACATTCAGCGACAAGCATTTGCTGGAATGATGTGGAATAAGCAATTCTACTACTATAATATCAACGAATGGCTCAAAGGTGACCCAAAAATGCCTTTTGAGTTTAAAGGAAGGGCTTTTCCAAGAAATAATACTTGGAAACACGCCTACATGGCCAATATTTTGTCGATGCCCGATAAGTGGGAATATCCGTGGTTTGCGGCATGGGATTTAGCTTTTCATACGCTCACACTCGCCCGCATTGATTCCGATTTTGCGAAACGGCAATTGGCGGTTGTGCTTCGAGAATATTACATGCACCCCAACGGACAAATTCCTGCTTATGAATGGAATTTTTCTGATGTAAACCCGCCCGTACACGCTTGGGCAACTTGGAAAGTATATGAAATTGACAAGAAAAACAATAATGGTGTAGGCGATTTAGCTTTCTTAGAAAAAATCTTCCATAAATTACTTATCAACTTCACGTGGTGGGTCAATCAGAAAGATGAGGAAGGAAACAATATCTTTGGCGGTGGATTCTTGGGGCTTGACAACATTGGCGTCTTTGACAGAAATGCACAGATTCCAGGCGTAAAACTCGAACAAGCTGACGCAACGGGTTGGATGGCCATGTACACACTCAATATGCTACGTATTGCGTGCGAGATTTCGATTGAAAAACCTGTATATCAAGATATGGCATCAAAATTCTTTGAGCATTTCTTGCATATTGCTGCCGCTATCAATAAGCCAATCAGAGGTAATGATTTAGGTTTGTGGGACGAGGCAGACCAGTTTTATTATGATAAACTTCACGCACCAAATGGCGAAACCATCTTTATGAAGATTCGCTCTTATGTGGGCTTAATTCCACTTTTTGCAGTTGAAGTGATTGATGAAGAAATGCTTTCAAAATTACCTGATTTCAAACGTCGTTTGGAATGGGTATTGACCAATCGACCAGATTTGGCAGCATTGATTTCTCGTTGGAATGAACCTGGTAAAGGTGAAACCCATCTACTTTCATTGCTACGTGGCCACCGTATGAAGATGGTTATCAAGCGAATGTTTGATGAAGCGGAATTTTTATCTGATTATGGTATTCGTTCACTATCAAAATCTCATAAAGATACGCCTTACCAGTTTAATCTTCACGGCGAAATTATGAGTGTAAAATATACGCCAGCTGAATCTGACTTAAGTATTATGGGAGGAAATTCAAACTGGCGTGGGCCAATTTGGTTTCCGATTAACTTCTTGCTAATCGACTCATTATTAAAGTTTTATGGATACTATGGCGACGATTTTGAAGTAGAATACCCAACAAATTCTGGAAATGTGATGTCAATCAAAGAAGCCGCTCTTTTAGTAGCCGAACGTTTGATTAATATTTTTGAGGTAAATGCCGAAAATCGCAGACCTAATACAGGCGATTTCGAGAAATTTGATGCCGACCCGCATTTCAAAGATTTGCATCTTTTCTATGAATATTTCAATGGTGATACGGGTGAAGGACTCGGTGCTTCTCATCAATGCGGCTGGACTGGCTTGGTAGCTGACTTGATTCAATATACAAATGAAAAGTAGCTTTTGGTATAAAAGTCTCTGATTAAAAATCAAGTTTTAATCAGAGAACTAAAACCCTAACTAAACCTATACTGGAGAATTAAAACCTTGTCATAAAAAAGCTCTGGTTAATTAGAAACCAGAGCTTTAAAACCTAAAATTCCTTTATGAAAATTCACTATTACTGTTTCTTGACATAAAAATAGATACATTACCTTGATGGTATCTAAAAATTAAATTAAATAGTGATTAAATTTAATTTTTCGTCTCAAAAACTTTGTAATAATCACATTATCAGTACCTTAAAAAATCATTCTCTTAGTATATATCCCATACCAACAATTGTATGAATGAGTTTTGGGCTAAAATCTTTGTCCACTTTTTTTCTTAGAAAATTAATATACGTATCAATCGTATTGCTGGAAGGGTCAAGGTCGATATCCCATATTTTTTCAGCAATATCTACTCTCGAAAGCACCCTATTCTGATTAATCATGAGGTATTCGAGCAAGGCATATTCCTTGGCAGTTAATTGTATATTTTTTCCAGCTCTACTAACGATGCGGGCGGTCAAATCAAGTTCTAAATCGGCTACTTTCATACTATTCCGTTTTACTTGGTGCTGTACTAAAGCACTCCTGCGATGCAAGGCATTTAGCCGCATAAGTAATTCCTGAAACTGAAAGGGTTTGACCAAGAAATCATCAATTCCTGCATCAAAACCAGATGCTTTGTCGTTGAGTGTTCCCATAGCCGTCAGCATCAGAATCGGAGTATTCTGATGCTCGTTTCTAATTGATTGCGTTACGTCATAACCGTTCATTTTTGGCATATTTACATCCATAATTATGACGTCATATTCATTTTCAAAAGCCATTTTTAGGCCTATTTCACCGTCTTTTGCAATCTCTACCAAATGTGCGTGTTCTTCAAGGCCACGTTTTATAAATTCAGCTAATCGAAGTTCGTCCTCTACTATCAGTATCTTCATAACTTAAAAAAATAAAGCAAGGTACGTGCTACATACCTTGCTCGGGGTTTTGTGAGCTAATAACAAAGTTAATCAACAAAAAACTTATTCGTGTGTTTGCTTTATTTCTTTTGTTGCTTTGCGGCTGCATGGCGAGCATTGTTTTCTTCTTTTTGGGAAGCCTTATGCTCTTTCTTCACTTCCATAGCAGCTTGATGTTTCGTGATACGGTCTTCTTTTTTAGCAAGTTTTGCTGCTTTTTTCGAGGTTTCGGGAGTAGTTTGTGCAAATGCGGTTGTGGCGAAAATGGCTACCATTACTGCCAACAAAATGTTCTTTTTCATACCTTGCAAAATTTTAGATTGTCATAGACCAAAGCACTGTTTGGTTTCTGATTCAAAGGTATTTGATGATACTAAAAAGAATTTCAAACCCAAATTAAAACGCTGTTAAAGTTCAATAGATAGTTTTTGAGGGAAACTCAACCGTAAATATCGAGCCAAAGCCTTCTTCAGATTGAACCGTGATTGTGCCAGAATGAATCTCTACAATTCGCTGTGTAAGTGGTAGGCCGATTCCATGCCCTGATATTTCTTTTGTTTTTTCGGTTCGATAAAATGCCTCAAAAATATGTTCAGTTTCTTGTTTTGACATTCCTACACCTTTGTCGATAAAATCTATTTTGACTTTATTATTATTAAATGAAATCTTGGTTTCTACCCGATTATCGCTGCTGTATTTACAGGCATTTTCCATTAAATTTCTAAAAACTAACACTAATAGTTCGGCATTTCCGCTCACTATCATTGACTCATCATTTTCGGGAATTTCATGGAACTCGATTGAAATATGATAATCAGGTTGGTTCTTTTTTACTAAATCGGAAGCCGCCCAAAGCACATCATCAACTCTAAGTTCGACAAACGGTACAGACTGAGAATCGGCATTCATGCGAGCCAATTCAAGCAAGCTATTTACCAAACTTATCATGTTATTAATATCAACTTGAAAATTCTCAACGGTTTGCTTATATTCTTCCACACTTCGTTCTTTCATAAGGGTTACTTGAGCGTTTCCGAGCAGAATTGATAAAGGTGTACGCAGTTCGTGTGTTACGTAAGAAACAAAATTTCGTTGTTGTTTGTAAGCATAATCAAGACGGTCGAGCAAATCGTTGAAAGTATGTGCCATTTGGCCAATTTCGTTATCTAAATTAGATTCTGGAATACGAGATTGAAGATTTTTACTCGAAATTTTCTTCATACGTTTGGCAATTTGTCCAATCGGATACAGGTCTTTACGAATATAAAAACGAGTGATGAGCGTGATGAGTGTGATGAGTAGCCCTGAACTGATAATTAAAATATACAAGAGGTTTCGTTGTTTATTAAACCCCGACAAATCGTAGCCAGCGGCTTCTATGATTAGCAATTGCTTATTTTTATTATTTCGGCTTAAAAACAAAGTTCGCTCGTAGCCATCTTTTTTAAATTCTATTTCGTGCTTAAAAAGTTCTTTTCGTATATTATCGGTTAGATGAGTAACGGCATACCTCGATTTGAAAATTACAGCCCCCGTTGAGTCATAAATGATGAATTGCTCTTGGGTATAGATATTTTCTTTCATATCATCTAAAGTCTGAACATCTTCGCCGCTCAGACCTTTATCAATAATCATTTTTTCTAAGGTAATGGCGTTGTTTTTGAGATAAAGATAAAACTCGTTTTCTCGGAAATTACTGTAAAAAAGATAAATATTGGCCGAAAATATTATGAGGGCAACACTCAAAATGGACGGAATTCGGATGGTTTGTTTATCAACAATTTTCATAAGAATGCTTTATGAATCAAATCAAGCGATACTGTTTCGCAGTGATAGGCTACAAAGTAAAGAAACTTAGCTGCCTTTTACAATAACCACCAAAAACACTGAGAAAAAACACTAAGTCCACAACTTTATCTTTGTATGCTAAGTGAAATTTCTTGGTGTTCTTGGTGGTAACATCATGTCAATAAAAGCAATAATGAGTGCTAAAATTTCTATTAATTCCAGCCACCGCCTAAGGCTCGATAAGTATTCACAACGGCGTTCATTTGCTTCATTCGAGTTTCAACCAATTCCATTCTCGATTCAAGTACGTCTCGCTGTGTCAGTAAAACCTCCATATAATCTGCACGAGCTGCTTTAAAAAGTTTCAATGAAATATCCGTTGATTTTGTTAAGGCATCAACCTGATTACTTTTCATCGTATAACTATTTTCGAGGTTTTGAATATTTGATAATTGATTTGTTACTTCAATAAAGGCATTCAGCACCGTTTTCTCGTAGTCATATACCGCTTGAATTTGCTTAGCATTGGCATTTTTGTAGGTTGCCGTGATGGCATTTTTATTAATCAAAGGCTCTGCCAAATCTCCTGCTAATGACATTATCAACGATTGCGGAATGTTGGCCAACAAAAGCGGATTGAATGAACGAATACCCAAAGAAGCCGATAAGCCCAATGATGGGTAAAAATTGGCTTTGGCAACACTTACATTGAGCTTTGCTGCTTCGATGCTTAGTTCGGCTCGACGAATATCAGGTCGTTTTTCTAAAAGTTGAGCTGGCAGTCCCGTTGAAATTTTTGTAGGAATGAGTGTAGCAAATTGCTGCGAACTTCTCTGCACGGGTCTTGGGAAACGCCCAACTAAAAAATTGATTCGATTTTCGGTTTCGACAATTCTTTGCTGAATATCATATTGAAGCGTTTTTGTCTTAAACACCTCTGCTTCAAAGCGTTGTACGGGCAACTCCGTCACTTTTGCAGCTTCTTTTTCTTGTTTGATAATCAATAAAGCCGAATTCAAAATTTCGATATTCTTTTTTACAATATCCAATTGAGTATCCAATGCCATCAGTTCATAATACGAATTAGCTATTTCGGCCACGATATTTGTCACTAAAAAGTTTTTCCCTTCAATCGTACCTAAATAATTGGCGGCAGCGGCCTTTTGAGCATTACGCAATTTATGCCAAATATCTACCTCCCAGCTTGCAAAAGCTCCAAGATAAGAATCGGGTAAAACTACTGGCGTGTGTTTCCCAGGTTTTATTTCAGAAATTTCATCGCTTGCTCCTTTGCTCGTAAAACGAGAAACTTTATCTACGCCCGTGCCACCGCCTAATCTTACGAAAGGCAGGTATTCTCCTCTTCGTGCCATGATTTCATTTTTCGACATTTCTATTTCCTGCATCGTGATATTTAGTTCTTGATTATTTTGCAGAGCGGTATCAATGAGTGCATTCAGATTTGGGTCGTCAAAGAAAACTTTCCATTTTTTCTGAGCCGTATTTATAGTGTCTTGCGAAGCTAAATAACTCGCAGGCAAGCCATTTTTGGCAGTTTTTCCGATAATAGCAGGTGTTTTACACGCATTGAAAACTAATGGAGAAACGGCCAAAACTATATACAAAATATTCCTTTTTATGTTAGTTCGTCTCATCTTCGTCGTTTCGGTTTAATAGTTTCTTCAATTTTTCATTCGCTTTTCTGATGTTTTTTAAGATTCGGTTGTTTTCTTCACTGGCTTCCACAAAACTTTCAGAAAGTGGAGAGTCATCTTCGTCTTTAATTAGATGCTTACCATCTGATAAAGTGCCAAAAATGTAATAAAGCCCAGGAATAATCATTACCCCGAAAATAGTTCCGAAAAGCATACCGCCCATTGCCGAACCACCGATGGTTTTATTACCGATTGCACCAGCACCATGAGAAAGAACCAGTGGAATAAGACCAGCCACAAAGGCAAATGAAGTCATTAGAATTGGTCGGAAACGCACCTTTGCACCCTCAATGGCAGCATCGAAGATAGACATTCCCTTTTGTCGCTGTTGGACGGCAAACTCCACAATCAAAACAGCATTTTTTCCAAGAAGACCTACCAACATGATTAGTCCAACTTGTGCGTACACGTCATTGGCCATGCCCATCGCTTTTAGCAAAAAGAACGAACCAAATACGCCCACAGGAAGCGAGAAAATAACCGCCATTGGCAATAAGAAACTTTCATATTGTGCGGCCAAAACGAAGTAAACAAATATCAATACAACCACAAATACATAGATTGACTCATTGCCACGTCGAGCTTCATCATAAGACAAACCTTCCCATGCAATGTCATAGCCCTTTGGAAGTGTTTTAGATACTTCTTGAATCGCTTTTATGGCATCGGCAGTTGTATAGCCTTTGGCTGGTTGCCCCTGAATAGAAGAAGAATTGTACATATTGTAGCGGGTAATCTCATTGGGGCCTTGTTTTTTTACTAATTTCATAAAGGCCGAATAAGGCACCATTTCGCCGTGGTCATTCTTGACAAACATATTCATGATGTCGGAAGGGAGTCGTCTAAACTCTGGCGAAGACTGCACATATACCTTAAAGAATCGTCCGAAACGGATAAATCCTTGCTCATAAGTACTACCAATCATAATGTTTAGATTTTCCATCGCTTTTCCGATAGAAACTCCTTTTTGCATCGCTGCACTATTATCTATTTCTAATTCGTATTGTGGATAGTTGGCCGCAAAGAAAGTAAACAAACCTGTAAGTTCTTTACGCTTGCCCAAAGCAGCCATAAAGTCTTTATTTACTTTGTCAAACTCCTGATAATCAGTCGTATTATTTTTATCAAGCATCCGCATTGAAAAACCAGCCGATGAACCAAAACCTGGTACAGCAGGAGGCTCGAAGTATTCGACGATTGCTCCTAAATCTTTTGTTTTTTCTTCGAGTTCTTCGATTATTTCATGCACACCTTTTTCTCTATCCGACCAGTTTTTTAAGTTAATCAAACACGTTCCTGCATTCGAGCCACGGCCTTCGGTCATGATTTCATAACCTGCCAACGACGAAACCGATTCTACGCCTTCTACTTCTTTACAAATTTTCTGTAATTCTCTCGAAACTTCATTGGTTCTTTCGAGCGTTGAGCCTGGTGGTGTTTGAATGATGGCATAAATAGTACCTTGGTCTTCGCTCGGAATAAAACCTGCTGGAAGAATTTTATTTTCAAAAATAATTCCCACGCCAAAAACAACTAAGATTAGAAATGTAAGCAACCTTTTGTTGACGATTAGTCTTAGAAGACTCATATATCGACCCGTCAGTTTATCAAATCCTTTATTAAATTGGTCAATTACCCAGTCAATTGGGGATTTCTTACGAGGTTTTCCGTGATTATTTTTGAGAATCATTCCACAAAGCACAGGAGTCAGTGTAAGAGCTACTACCGCCGAAAGAATAATTGAACTTGCCATCGTGATAGAAAACTGGCGATAGAATGTCCCAACTGGGCCTGACATAAAGGCAATTGGTAAGAATACCGACACCATGACAAGCGTTATGGCGATGATTGCTCCGCTGATTTCGCCCATTACTTTTTTAACTGCTTTGAATGGTGAGAGGTGTTCTTCTTCCATCTTGGCATGAACGGCTTCTACAACCACAATGGCATCATCGACCACAATACCAATCGCCAAAACCAATGCAAAGAGCGTAATTAAGTTAATGGAGAGGCCGAAAAGCTGCATAATGAAAAACGACCCAATCAAAGAAACAGGTACGGCAATAATCGGAATGAGCGTCGAACGCCAATCGCCTAAAAATAAGAAAACCACCAATGCAACCAAGATGAAGGCATCTCGAAGTGTATGAAGCACTTGTTCGATTGAAGCATCTAAAAATTTAGATACATCATAACTTAATTTGTATTCAACCCCTGGCGGAAAAGTGGCTTTCAATTCCTCCATTTTATTTTTTACTTGTTCAATAACTTCGCTGGCATTACTTCCTACGTTTTGTTTTAAAACAATTGCCGCCGAAGGATGCCCATCAAGATTTGAATAAATATCGAAAAACTCACTACCTAATTCTACTTTTGCCACATCTTTTAGGTGAATACTCTCCCCTGCTGGATTTGCTCGTAAAATCACATTTTCGTACTCTTCTGGCTTACTAAAACGCCCTTTGTAGGTCAAAACGTATTCTAAAGATTGTGCCTCAATACCCGAACTTTGTCCGATACGGCCAGGGCGACCAATGATACTTTGTTCGGCCAATGCCTTCATTACATCTTCTGCCGAAATATTATAGGCACGCATACGGTCAGGATTCAACCAAACACGCATGGCATACTGGCGACTACCCAAAATTTGGGTTCTGGCTACTCCGTTAATGCGGTTAATTTCGGGCAGAAGATTGACGTTGGCATAATTATATAAAAACTTTTCATCGAAGTTTTTGCCTGTACCATAAAGGTTAATGTACATCAACATACTCGGCTGAATGGGCGTGATGACAACCCCTTCCCGCTGAACAAGTTCGGGCAATAACGGCATTACTTGGTCAACCCTTGTTTTTACCCTAATTACGGCCTGATTGGGGTCGGTTCCAGGTTCAAAAATCACACGAAGCGTTGCCTCACCTGCACTGGTGGCATCGGTGGCGAGGTATCGCATTCCTTGCACACCATTGATAGCATTTTCGATAGTTACGAGTGTCGATTTCACAAGGACATCGGCACTTGCCCCTGGATAAGCAATAAAAATATTGACAGTAGTAGGAGCAATTTCGGGGAACTGCGACGTGGGCAGTTGCTTAATGGCTAAAGTACCTGTAAAGACTATCAATACCGAAATAACAATAGCCAAAACGGGTCTTTTTATGATATTACTAAACATATATTTCTGGTGTTTTGGTGGATAAAAACTATTCAGCGTATAAGCTGAGGTGGGAAATCACCTGCGAAGGTTCTTCAAATTTGTATTCAATCTTTTGGTTTTCTTTGACCTTTCTTAAACCTTCCAAAAGAATCTTATCACCAGCGGATAAACCTGCAGAAATAGCATATAAATGCGGCAATTCGGAGGCAATTGTTACTGGGCGAGACTTCACAATATTGTCTTTATCAATCACGTAAACGTATATTTTATCAAGCACTTCAAACGTTGCTTTTTGCGGAATCAGAAGGACATTTTTTACAGGGACTGTTACCTGAATATTTCCTGTTTCGCCGTGTCTGAGTAGTCCTTCGGGGTTCGGGAATGTTGCTCTGAAAGCGATATTTCCTGTTTCGTTATCAAATTCACCTTCAATGGTTTCTACAATTCCCGTATATTTAAACAGCTCATTATTAGCCATTCTCAGTTTTACTTGATACATACTATTATTACTACTGGCATGTGTTTTAAAATTCAAATATTGAGCTTCTGGCACATTGAAATACACCCACATTTTACTATTATCAGATAAAGTGGTGAGCAAATCTCCTTCATCTACAAGGCTGCCTTTCCTTACTTTTAGGCGGTCCATGATACCATCAAACGGGGCTCGAATTTCTGTAAAACCCAAATGCACTTTCGTTAGAGCCAACTCAGCAAGTGCTTTATCGAGTTTGGCTTTTGCTAATGCCAATTCATTGGCCGAAACAACATTTCCATCGGCCAACGACTTGGTATTTTTATATTCAATTTCGGCATAATTTGCCTCGGCTTCGGCTTTTTTCATTTCAGCCTGATAAAGATTCGGCATAATCTGAAACATCAACTGACCTTTTTTTACATACTTTCCTTCATCGACAAAAATGCCTTGTAGATAGCCTTTTTCTAAGGCTCGAAGTTCGATATTGTTTATGGAGCGAATCTGACAAACATAGTCAGTTGTAATCAATGTATCTTTGCGGATAGGCGAAGTAACTACTAACTTGCCCTCTTCCTTTTTTTCTTCTTTTTCTTCTGACTTGCAACTTGCGTTAAATAACAAAACAGTCAAACCCAGAAACATGAGTGATTTTTTCATAATAAGATTTCTTCGGATTAAAATTTATATTGTCGAAGTGCTATTGAAAATTTGGGCAAAGCGATGCCAATGAGGTCCAAAAGCCTATTTCAAGAGCGTAAAATTTTGCGTTTGCTTATAATGCTGAATGAGTAGGAGATACAGCGTGGGATGCTAATTTTCTATTCAAACAGGTTCGAGAATGTCTTAAAGTATTACCAGAGGCTTATCTCATAGACGATAAACACAGTTTAGGATATACTTCTTGTAGTTTTTTAGACTTTGATTAAATAAATAATAGTAGTTGTAATTTGGTAAGCCTAAATGGCCAAAGGAGGGTCTATAATTTTGTGTTTGTGTGGAATACTGTATAGTGTTTGGCTCTATTTCTTCAATTTCTTCTTCAATATTTTCGAAAAAAAACTCAATCGAATATAAATGAGAGCTATGTGCGTATGATGCCGCTACTTCAACAACTGAATTTCTTTCATGAGGTGAAATTGTCGGGCTTTCATTCTGTATAAATTCACTGGCTCGACTATTGACACTCAATAAAAAAATCCACAAAAAGAGAAGATATTTAATGATTACATTTCTCATTATCCTTTCAAAATATTCAAATAAGGCTTTCAAACTTTTTGTCTTAAACTTTGAATAAAAACACCTAATATAATGACTAAATGTGTTGATTTTCATTAAAACAGCAGAACTGCTTCAATAAATGGCTGGTACTAAAGAGTAAAACTAAACAAGTATAAAGTTTAACCTTTTAGCATATAGCCTCTACCAACTACTGTATAAATGAGTTTAACAGGGAAGTTTTGGTCGATTTTCTTACGTAAAAAATTGACATACACATCAATGGTATTTGTACCCGTATCAAAATTAAGATTCCAAACTTTCTCGGCTATCTCAATTCTTGAAACTACCTTTCCGTTATTACGTATAAAAAACTCCAGCAACATAAATTCTTTGGAAGTAAGCGGAATCAGTTGTCCATCTCGACGAGCATTTTTTTCGTTGAGGTCCAATACCAAATCTGCCACTTGAAGATTTCGCTTTAATTCGATACTCTCATGTGAGCGACGATACAGTGCATTAAGTCGAGCAATCAGTTCTAAGAAGTCAAACGGTTTTACTAAATAATCATCTGCACCTGAATCAAAACCCAACAGTTTATCTTGGGTTGTTCCCATAGCTGTCAGAATCATCACTGGAGTCTTGATTTGTTCACCACGCAGCTTTTTTGTCAAATCAATGCCACTGATTTTAGGAAGATTTACATCAAAAACCATTAAATCATAGATATTCGATAAGGCCATACTTCTGCCAACTTGCCCATCATAGGCTACATCGACCGCAAAACCGCTTTCTTCTAAGCCTTTTTTCACGTATTCTGCCAATCGTAATTCATCTTCAACCAATAGAACTTTAATTGCTGCCATTTTAAAAATCTTTAATCTAACATATACTTTACAAGTGCAAAATTGAAAAACGGAGTATAGCCTGTTTTAAAAATAAGATTAAAATTTGATTAAAAGGAATCACCAACTAACGAATTCTATTCCAGCGTTTTCGTTTATTTCTTTTATTGAGAATATCTCGCAAATTATCTCTGAATGTAGCCTTTTGCTCCACATAACAAGCATTGGGAGCGTCGGGAAGCTTTCTGAAAATTGGCAGAAATAACCCAAAGTAAGTACTAATTCCTTTTGGATTTCCAATATTTAAGACTCCACCTAAATTTTCAGTTCCGATAAAGAATGGGCCTGCCCTTCCTGTAAGTCCAATTGTTAGATTTCGATACCCATTTTGTAACGCAATTGGTACAGCCACATCAAACATTTTCGACTCATAGCGAGGCGTAACAGCAAACATCGAAGGCTGATTCATTCCAATTGCTTTTGGGTTTCTCAAACTTTGAATCCAAGTAGCATTAAAGTAGATTTTTTCAGAAAACTTATAATCAAAATTGGTTGAAAGAGCCATCGGTAGAGCCGATCTGAATGACTGCTGATAATCTGCATCATTCAAATTAAAAGCAACATTCATTTGATTATATAATCTATCGGGCGAATCAATTTTATTGAAAGTTCCTGGCTGCACCAATATATTTGTTTGATTAATCTGGGTAATACTTACATAATTAGGATTATTGTAATTAATATTTCCAACATCAATTAAAGCTACTCCGATTCGGTATAAATACTTATTTTTAGTGCCGTCCATTCTCAACTTCCCATTCATTTTAATATCATATTTATCAAATTCAGGGCGAAATTCGTAAACTGCTCCAATATCGAAACCGTAGCCAGTGCCAGCTGCTAAATTTCCAAATAGCCAATCAGTACTAAAACTTGCCGAACGAATTGCATCGCTTGTTGTTGTTCCATAAGTACCACTGGCAGTTCTGAAAAAAACATCTTGGCGAAGTGGTCTTATAGCATTTGCATCAACTGTAAAGTCTAAATTTTCGCCTTTGTAATGAATATTCAACAAACCATTCAGGCGTTTAACAGTCAAGCCCACTTTAAAAAAATCTTGATCTTGTTCTCTTACAACTGCTCCAAGTGTAAATCCCAGTTCTGTATAGCCATTAAGGTTTAACAATAAATTATTATTGTCTTGCGTAATTCCATATAAATCAGGTATGACTGTTCCTTTGACCATAATATGAGCAACATCAGAGCTTGAATTATCTAAGTTCGTTAGTACACGCACACGAGAAGTAAAACCGATTGCAAATTTTACTTTCTCAAAAGTATATATCATCGAAGGGCCTTTTACATCAGCTGCCGCAAAAGCAACACTGTTTGTTTTTCCTATTGCTTCCTTAATATAGCTTGGTCGAAAACCTGGCAAGCCATTGGGAGCTCTATAACGGTTGGGGACTGTATTTGTAGCCAATCCAATAAAAGAGTATGGTGCGGCCCAAGCAGCATAATTATTTATAAATTCAGTATTTACTCCTGCAACATTTAAGAAAAATTTATAGCGAGAATCAGCAACATTAGCAGGATTTGCCGCAATAGTATAAGTTCCTGCGTAATTACTCGTTGAGATTCCGAGCCATTGTTGTGCCGTGGAAAGAAAAGGGATAAAAAAAAGAGAAAAAAGTATTCGCATTTTTTTGTTGAAAAGGACAGTTTTGGATGAGGCTCACTCAATTAAAATAAACAGACTACAAAAGTAAATAATTATACTCAATTGCTTTTGTTTTTAAATAGATTAATCCTATTTTAGAATTTCATTTACTCAAAGACCAAAGAAAACATATGAATTACAATTTTAGTAACTACAAAACCGATAATTTCTTCGATGAGATGATTACTCCTGACGCTAATGCACGTATAGGAAATCAAGTACTTAAAAACACGATAGAAAGTCTTGCTTTTGAGAATCTGAAGAATAAACAAAAAGCGGCAGAACGTTCGATGGTCTCGGCGGGTATTACATTCAACGTTTACTCAGAAGATGGTGGAACAGAACGAATCATTCCGATAGATATTGTGCCAAGAGTAATTGACTCTCAAGAATGGGACAATCTTGAAAAAGGCTTAGTGCAGCGAATTACTGCACTCAATATGTTTTTACAAGATGTCTACAATGAGCAGAAAATTATTCGTGATGGCATTGTTCCTCGTGAAATCATTGAATCAAGCAAAGGTTTTTTGCCTGAATGTAAAGGACTAACTCCGCCAAAAGGTGTATGGATTCATATAACAGGAACTGACCTTATCAGAGATAATAATGGCGTTTTTACGGTTCTTGAAGATAATCTCCGTTGTCCTTCTGGAGTTTCGTATATGCTCGAAAACCGTGAATTATCAAAGCAAACCTTTCCTGATGTGCTTTCACAAACTAATGTTAGAGCAATTTCAGAATATCCAGCAAAATTGCTTGAAGTTTTGCGATATACCTCTGGCCGTCCCGACCCAACTGTGGCAGTTTTAACTCCAGGAATTTATAATTCAGCTTACTTTGAGCATTCATATTTAGCTCAACAAATGGGTGTTGAATTAGTAGATTACCGTGATTTAGTTGTAGTTGGTGACTATCTAAAAATGCGAACAACTAAAGGTTTTAAAACTATTGATGTACTATACAGAAGAATTGATGATACATTCCTCGACCCAAAAACCTTTAATCCTCACTCACTGATTGGCATCCCAGGTTTGTTTGATGTTTACAGAAAAGGAAATATTGGTTTGGCTAATGCTCCTGGTACTGGTGTAGCTGATGACAAAGTAGTGTATGCTTACGTTCCACGAATCATCAAGTACTATCTGGGAGAAGAAGCCATCATTCCAAACGTAGAAACTTATCTTTGTGGTGAACCAGATTCGATGAAGTATGTTCTTGAAAATATCGAAAAACTGGTTGTAAAAGAAGCCAACGAAGCAGGTGGCTACGGAATGTTGATTGGGCCAAAAGCCAGCAAAGAAGAACATGACAAATTTAGAGGTTTGATTCAGGCAAATCCAAGAAATTATATTGCACAACCAACTATCTCACTTTCACGCAGCCCTTGTTTAGTAGAAGATGGCCTCGAAGGTCGCCACGTTGACTTACGCCCTTACATCCTTTATGGTGACGGTATTCATGTAACCCCAGGGGGATTGACAAGAGTTGCATTGAAAAAAGGCTCTTTAGTTGTAAATTCCTCACAAGGTGGTGGTAGTAAAGACACTTGGGTCTTAAAATAATGATGAATTATTAATGATGAATGATGAATGAATTGTATTTTTGCATTAAATTTCATTTATCACAAGATTTTAATACATTTACAATTAAGCATTTATCATTCACCATTATAATATGAATATTACACGTTTTTCAACATTAGTGGCAATTGTGGTTTTGGCAGCATTGTCGAGATTTATTCCACACCCATTTAATTTTACACCAATTGCAGCTATTGCACTTTTCGGTGGAGCGTATTTTACCAATCGTTGGCAAGCAATTGCGGTACCGATGGGTGCAATGTTATTAAGTGATACAATCCTCGAAATCACTACTGGTTGGGGTTTTCACTCAGGAATGTACATTGTTTATACAGCCTTTGCCTTGGTTTCGGTTTTAGGAATGGTTTTACTTAAAAATGTAAATCCTGCACGTGTTATTTCGGCATCATTAATTAGTTCATTGATTTTCTTTTTGATTACGAATTTTGCATTTTTATACCCCGAATCGGCAACAATCGACCAAAGTTTGGGAACTTATCCTCACAATTTTAGTGGAATCATTGCTTCATATACTGCGGGTATTCCTTTCTTGAAAAACCAAATCTTAGGTGATTTATTCTTTTCGGGAGTGTTATTTGGTGGATTTGCTTTATTACAAAAACGTTTTGAAGTTTTGAAAATGGCGTAAAATCAAAAATATTTAATGAAAAACGAGCGTGCTATCATTGATAGCACGCTCGTTTTTTTTATGATAATTTTCTAAATTGTTCACGACGACGAAAATTGTTACACTATTTCTTCAATTTTTTAAGTGAATCTTTCATCGAAATAAAGTCTGAAAGAATAAAAATTATCGTCAAAAAAGCGATGATAACTTCCATCAAAACTAAGATTTTAGCAGGAACGGTGGCAGGCATTAAATCGCCATAGCCGAAGAATGTGAAGTTCAGTACACTAAAATAAAAAAACTCAAAGGCTTTTTCAAAAGTACCAAATTCGGGCATTACGCCCACAAAACTACGTATGTCAACTTCGTACAAACAGAAAAAATCTACGGCAAACGAAAGCGTCATTTGTCCGATATTGTAGGTCATTAAAAACAAAAAACGGTGATAAGCAATATCTTCCGAAGTGGCAATGAGTAATTGGGTGGAATTTTCAAAAATGAAATAAATACTCTTCAAAAATGCCCAAATTGTGATGAAAACAGCAAGTGTTTGCACAGAAAACCATGCCTGTGCAAACACTATTTTGAATAAGTAAGCTACTGCAAAAAGTGTAGCAAATTCAGCTATTTCACGCTTTGGAAATGTCATTTTTATTATCAATCATAATTTAAAACTGGAGCGAGCCATTTTTCAACCTCTTCGAGTGGCATATTTTTGCGTTTGGCATAATCAACCACTTGGTCTTTGGCAATTTTCCCGATTGTAAAATATTTACTTTCGGGATGAGCAAAATACCAACCACTCACCGAACTCGCTGGATACATTGCAAAACTTTCCGTCAATTCGATGCCGATTCGACCTGCATCTAATAAATTAAACAAAGCTGTTTTTTCGGTATGGTCTGGACAAGCAGGATAACCTGGAGCTGGACGAATACCTTGGTATTTTTCGGCAATCAACTCTTCATTACTGAAAGTTTCATTTGAAACATAGCCCCAGAATTCTGTACGCACACGCTCGTGCATCAATTCAGTAAATGCCTCTGCCAAACGGTCGGCAATTGCTTTCAACATAATTGAATTATAATCGTCGTGTTCTTTTTCATATTGCTCGAGCAATGCTTCGATACCCAAACCTGCTGTTACGGCAAAACCACCGATGTAGTCGCCACCCCCAACCCCTAAAGGGGAGATATAATCACTTAAACACAGATTTGGTAAATTCTGTGCTTTTAAATTTTGTTGACGGAGGTGATGTAAAACAGCCAAAGGAGGATTTTCTACCAAATCACCAGTTTCTGAAACTGCTGTTTCGCTCAAAATTCTGTACCCTGTATTTTTCAAAGCACCTTGACCAGCTGAATTATATTCGTAGGCTTCAAAATTATGCAAAATAATGTCATCCCCTACCGAATTAGCTGGATAAAAACCAACTACTGCTTTTGCTTGTAACGATTTCTCAGTAATTACTTTTTTGAGCATTGCTTGGGCATCGTCGTAAAGCTTTTTGGCTTCTTTCCCTACGGTTTCATCATCAAAAATCTTTGGATATTTGCCTGATAATTGCCAAGTTTGGAAAAATGGAGTCCAGTCGATGTATTTAGCGATTTCGGCTAAATCATAATCTTCAAAAACCTTTGTTCCTAAAAACTTTGGTTTCGTCGCTTTATAATTACTCCAATCAATTTTTACATGATTTTCTCTGGCTTTTTCAATCGGAATAAAGTTTTTATCTTTCTGGCGGCTGGCGTGGTCGATTCTTAGTTGAGCATATTGAGCCTTGATTTCATCAAAAATCTCTTGATTTGTTTGCTCATTTTGCATCAAACGTCCAGCAACTGGCACACTTTTCGAAGCATCCAGAACGTGAATTACTGGCCCTGAATAATGTGGATCGATTTTCACCGCCGTGTGAATACGTGAAGTTGTTGCTCCACCAATCAGCAAAGGAATTTTAAATCCTTGACGCTCCATTTCTTTGGCTACGCCCACCATTTCATCCAAACTTGGTGTAATCAAACCACTCAAACCGATAATGTCAACATTGTGCTTTTTGGCTTCTTCCAAAATTTTATTGGTTGGCACCATTACACCTAAATCTATAATTTCGTAGTTATTACAAGCTAAAACTACGCCAACGATATTTTTACCAATATCATGTACATCACCTTTTACGGTTGCGAGTAAGATTTTACCAGCATTCGATGATGTCTCGGCTTCGCCTTCAACTTTATTAAGTAATTTCTCTTCTTCAATAAACGGCAATAAATAAGCAACGGCTTTTTTCATTACCCTTGCCGATTTTACGACTTGTGGCAAAAACATTTTTCCTTCGCCAAATAAATCTCCGACCACATTCATTCCATCCATCAAAGGCCCTTCGATAACGTGAAGAGGTTTTTCAAAACCTTGACGGGCTTCTTCTACATCTTCATCAATAAATTCGGTCAAACCTTTAATCAAAGCGTGTTCTAAGCGTTTGCCAACTGGTAATTCTCTCCACGAATTATCTACAACTTGTTCTTTTCCTTTCGATTTTACGGTTTCTGCAAAAGTCACCAAACGCTCGGTTGCATCGGGGCGACGGTTCAATAATACATCTTCACAAAGCTCCAACATATCTTTTGGAATGTCATCATAAACGCCCAATTGTCCAGCATTTACGATACCCATATCCATACCTGCTTTGATGGCATGGTATAAGAAAATGGTGTGCATGGCTTCACGAACAGGCTCATTTCCTCTAAAACTAAACGAAATATTTGAAACTCCACCCGAAACTTTAGCGTATGGGAGATTTTCTTTTATCCAGCGAGTAGCATTGATAAAATCAACTGCATAATTATTATGTTCTTCCAAACCAGTCGCAACGGTCAAGATATTTGGGTCGAAAATAATGTCTTGCGGTGGGAAGTTTACCTCATTAACCAAAATATCGTAGGCTCTTTTACAGATTTCAATTCTACGTTCATACGAATCCGCTTGTCCAACTTCATCAAAAGCCATCACTACAGTTGAAGCACCATAACGTTTTACTTTTTCGGCCGATTCTCTGAATTTCACTTCCCCTTCTTTCAATGAAATCGAGTTTACAATAGATTTTCCTTGCACACATTTCAACCCTGCTTCAATCACTTCCCATTTCGAAGAGTCAATCATAATTGGTAGGCGAGAAATATCTGGCTCGGCAGCAATCAAATTCAAGAAAGTTGTCATGGCCTCTACGCCATCAATCATCCCTTCATCAAGGTTCACGTCAATTACCTGAGCTCCATTTTCTGCCTGATTTCTTGCCACCGAAAGTGCATCATCATATTTACCTTCACGAATCAAACGTGCAAAAGCCTTCGAGCCAGTCACATTACAACGCTCACCAACGTTCACAAAATTCGTTTCCTTTGTCATTTTCAAAGGCTCTAAACCCGAAACCTTTTGAATCGGCTCGAAAGTTGGAATCACACGAGGCTTATATTTTGCTGAAACTTCTGCAATGGCTTTGATGTGAGCTGGCGTTGTTCCGCAACAACCACCGATGATATTCATAAAACCATTTTGCAAGAAATCTTCCACAATCACCGCCATTTCGGCTGGTGATTGGTCATATTCGCCCATTTCGTTAGGTAAACCAGCATTTGGGTGAGCTGAAACCATGAAAGGTGCTTCGTTAGCTAAAATCTGCACATACGGACGCATCAAATCTGCTCCCAAGGCACAGTTTAGCCCAATTGATAATAAATCTATATGGGAAACCGAAGTCAAGAAGGCTTCTGTTGTTTGTCCCGAAAGCGTTCTTCCAGAAGCATCGGTAATAGTTCCCGAAACCATTACTGGAATATTGTTTTGAACAAATTCTAATAAATTTGCTCTTGTTTGCTTAGGTATTGAGCCACTTTTCAATGGTCGAGCCGTGCCATTTTTTACATCATGGGCAAACAAATCAATGGCGTATAAAGCCGCCTTAGCATTGAGTGTATCAAAAATGGTTTCTACTAAAAGGACATCAGCACCACCATCGACCAAACCTTGGATTTGCTCATAATATGCTTCAACCAATTCATCGAAAGTAATGGCACGAAAACCTGGGTCATTTACATCGGGAGAGAGCGAAAGCGTGCGGTTAGTTGGCCCGATTGAACCCGCTACAAAACGGGGTTTGTCAGGATTTTTGGCAGTAAATTCGTCGGCAACTTCGCGAGCAATTTTGGCAGATTGATAATTCAATTCATACACATAATCTTCCATGTGATAGTCGGCCATAGCGATTGATGTTCCCGAAAAAGTGTTAGTTTCGGCAATATCAGCTCCAGCTTCAAAGTATTTGGCATGAATTTCTTTAATAACCTCTGGTTTCGTGATAGAAAGCATATCGTTATTACCTTTCACTTCATGCGGAAAATCTTTGAAACGCTCGCCACGATAATCTGCATCTGATAATTTGTATTCTTGAATCAACGAACCCATCGCACCATCAAGCACAAGGATTCTATCTTTTAGTATTTCTCGGATGTTAGCCACTTCTTAACCTTATTTTTTGGTGATAATAATTTTGCAATTTAGAAAATTGCTGTACTGTCAAACAACAAAATTTATCTTACAAAAGTACGATTTAAAGATTGATTTTTTAAATAATTTACAAAAAATAGATAATTTATCTAATATTCGATTGTTTGCTACGGTTTTTATTTTTAATTTTGACATAAATATTTGATAAAAACGACATTTTATCTATGCAAAAATTAGATAGTACTGACCGTGAAATTTTGAAGTCGCTTCAAGAAAATGCACACCTGACCACGAAAGAACTGGCCTCTCGATTAAATCTTTCGCCTACGCCCGTGTATGAGCGTGTACGAAGACTCGAAAATGAGGGAGTGATAAAGAAATATGTCGCCCTTATCGACCGTGAGAAAGTAGGCAAAGATTTAATGGTATTCTGTAATATTCGTCTGAAAGAACACGCCCAAGAGGCAGGAAAGAAATTTGTGCAGGAAATTGTGAAACTCGATGAAGTAATTGAATGTCACAATATTTCGGGCGAATACGATTTTATGATAAAAGTTGTGGTGGAAGATATGCGTGAATACCAAAGTTTTTTGATGAATAAATTGGCTTCACTCGAAAATATTGGAAGCACACACAGTACTTTTGTGATGAGCGAGATTAAGAATGAGACGAAGTTGGATATTTAGATATGGGATATGAGATACGGGATATAGGATTCGAGAAAAGTCTCGAATCCCATATCTCAAATCTCGTATCTATACTACAAATCAAACTTAATCCCTTGAGCGAGAGGCAGTTGCGTGCTGTAATTAATCGTATTTGTTTGGCGACGCATGTAGTTTCTCCACGCATCTGAACCACTTTCACGGCCGCCGCCAGTTTCTTTTTCTCCGCCAAAAGCTCCACCAATTTCTGCTCCCGATGTACCAATATTTACATTGGCAATTCCGCAATCTGAACCAGCATAAGATAAGAACTGTTCAGCTTCACGCATATTGAGTGTAAAGATCGAAGACGAAAGCCCTTGTGGAACGGCATTTTGTAGTTCGATGGCTTCATCAAGCGTTTTGAATTTCATTAAATATAAAATCGGTGCAAAGGTTTCGTGACAAACCGTAGGGCTTTGATTTTCTACTTCAACAATCGATGGTTTTACATAACAACCTGATTCATAGCCATTTCCTGATAAAACTTCATTGCCACAAAGTACGTTTCCACCTTCGTTTTGGATATTGGCTATGGCTGTCTTGTAATTGCTTACGGCATCAACATCAATCAATGGCCCAACGTGGTTATTGACATCTAGAGGGTCGCCAATGCGAAGTTGGGCATAGATTTTCACTAAACGGTTTTTCACTTCCTCGTACAAACTTTCGTGCAAAAATAAGCGACGAGTAGTGGTACAACGTTGCCCAGCCGTTCCGACTGCCCCAAAGACAACCGCAGGAATAACTACCTCTAAATCAGCATTTTGTGTAACAATAATGGCGTTATTTCCGCCCAATTCTAACAAACTTTTACCAAAACGAGCTGCAACTGCTTGACCGACAGCTTTCCCCATACGAGTAGAGCCTGTGGCCGAAACCAAAGCAACATTTGCATCATTCGATAGCCACTCTCCTACTTTTCTATCTCCCACAATTAGGCAAGATATACCTTCTGGAATATCGTTTTTGCGAAGCACATCTTGAATGATATTTTGACAAGCGATGGCTGTTAAAGGTGTTTTTTCGGAAGGTTTCCAAACGCACACATCACCACAAACCCACGCCAACATGCTGTTCCAAGACCAAACGGCTACTGGAAAATTGAAGGCGGAAATGATTCCCACAATACCCAGCGGGTGCCATTGCTCGTACATACGGTGCTGTGGACGCTCTGAGTGCATCGTGAGGCCATATAGTTGTCGAGAAAGTCCAACCGCAAAATCACAAATATCTATCATTTCTTGTACTTCTCCCCAACCTTCTTGCAGGCTTTTGCCCATTTCGTAGCTTACCAAACGCCCTAAAGCATCTTTATTTTCACGCAGAGCATCGCCCATCTGACGTACGATTTCACCACGTTTGGGTGCAGGAACTGCTCGCCAAACTTTAAATGCAGCGTTGGCACTTTCTATTACTTTATCATAATCTTCACGGTTTGCCTGACGTACTTTTCCAATCAATTGTCCATCTACTGGCGAATACGAACTAAGCACTTTTCCTCCACCTGCCCAGCTTTCAACGCCAGTGCTAACGCCATTGTTGAGGGATTTGATTTTAAGTGTTTTTAATACTTGTTTCATTGGTTTTGTTGATTTTTTGAAGTGTATGTATTGTTTTAAATTTTATTCAGTATCAAATAGCTCAGCTGGATTTAACTTAAATTGTAGCATATTTGCCGTAATTCTACCACCATCGCCACCTTTTCTCTGCATTGTTATTTTCCCGATTTTGAAATTACCTCTTTCCGTGATTTCAACAACTCCATTGCCAAAATAATTGAGGCAAAAATTCATTGGTTTTAAAATCCATCTTGAATTCAATTTTGTCTTTTGTGCTACCAACATCCATTCGGCTGAAAATTGTCCTCTTCCTTTCAAAATATCCGAAACGATGAGCGATTTGTTTTTATCAAGCCATTCCAGTATTTCTGTTTGCTCGTTTTCAGTAAACTCATTTGCAAACATCCGCCTTTTATCTTTGGGTGAGTCAATATTTGGTTGAATTTCTCCTGTATATCGTTTTAAAACAGAAGCAATTTGAGGCGAAATATCCCACATTTCAATATATTTATCTACCCATCTTTTATCTATCTGGTTAAATCCTTTTGGATTGCTTACGAGTTTGACTTGCAGATTCTGAGCATCAATCGCTTCTTTTAATTTTACTGTTATTTGAACTTGAACATCAGTTTTAAAACCGCTTAACTTTATGGCTTTGACAAACTCAATCTTGGATAACTGGTATTCCATTATCAAAAGCCATTTTTGAGCATCTTCATCAACTTGCCAGTTATTGAACTTTTCAACGATGTCATCTTCGTTAAGAAACCCATTCCTCGCTGTTTGCGAACCTTTTAATTGCTCCTTGTTCATTTTTGAGTAAAGTTTTTTGAACTTCTATCAATATTCTTTGTAGCACATTAATCGAAACACTATTGCCAAATTGTTTGTATGCTTGTGAGCTATTTTTGTTAATTTTAAAATCTTCGTCAAACCCCTGCACTCTGGCACATTCTCTTGGAGTTAGCCGTCTTATTTTGCCATCAATGTAATATAGTCCCGTTTTTGCCCCAACTCCACCCCCATTAGCTGAAAGTGTAATCGCATGACCACGTATGTCATAAATTCGTTCTCCTTGCCCACCTTTGTTTACTTTGCCAATTTGTATAGGTTTATTAACCTCAGTTCTACCGAAAAGCGTCTCTTGAAATGTATAATTCTTGTAAATTTCTATATCATTTCGTTCAATAAACTTGATATCAACAGGATTTTTCTCTAAAATACCATCTACCGAAATAGGTTCGTTTGTTGGGTTGGGAAATGCAAAATCACTCGAATCAATACTCTTAGAAAAAGCAACAATATAAATTCTTTCTCGATTTTGTGGCAAACCAAAATTACTTGAGTTTAAAATTTTCGTAAAAACTTTATAATCAAGATTTTCGAGTGTTTCTATTATTACTTTCAAAGTCCGCCCCTCATCATGATTAACCAAGTTTTTTACATTTTCTAAGAAAACCACTCGTGGTTTATGAAAATTTACAATGCGAGCAATATCAAAAAAAAGTGAACCTCTAATATCATCAAAACCCTTTTGCTTACCCGAAATTGAAAAAGATTGACATGGAAAACCTGCACACAGAATATCATGTTTAGGAATTTCTTTTTCATTTATTTGAGTAATGTCCCCGAAAGGTCTTTTATGAAAATTCTCTTCATAAGTATCAGCAGCGTATTTATCCCACTCCGAAGCAAAAACGCATGATGCTCCAAATGATGATAGAGCAATATGAAAACCACCTATTCCTGCAAATAAGTCGATAAATGTGAAACCAGACAATATTTTACTCTCAACTTTAATCATTATAACATTCCTAAATATCTCTTCTTTCCCCACAAATATAAAGAAACCAACCCAAGCCACAAACTCTCGGTTGTTTATGATAAGAATTTACTATATTTAAGCACAAAATCTATTCTAAAAACCTATGAACACTACCGAATTATCTTGGAAAACCTCTGATGGACTTAATATTTATGGAAAAAAATGGGAAACCAATTTACCCACAAAAGCCGTCATTTGTATGATGCACGGCATGGGCGAGCATATCAGTCGCTATAATCATGTAGCTGAAATGTTTACGACCAATGGTTATGCCGTGATTGGCTGCGACCAACGTGGACACGGAAAATCGGAGGGGAAACGTGGACATTTTCCTGATTTTGATACCTTTTTGAATGATGTAGATGCACTCTTGAAAGCTGCTTCCACGCATTTTCCTGATGTAAAACAAATACTTTATGGACATAGTATGGGCGGAAATTTAGTGGCTAATTATCTGTTACGTCGTCAGCCCAAAATTGCTGGAGCAATTTTGTCTTCACCGTATTTTCAATTGGCTTTTCAGCCTTCACCAATTACGCTTACTATTGGCAGATTGATGAAAGGTATTCTTCCCTCGTTGAGTTTGAGTAGTGGCTTAGATTCTTCGGCGATTTCTCGTGATGTGGAAGAAGAAAAAAAATACAACGAAGACCCACTCGTACATGATAAAGTTTCTGCTAAAATGGGCATCGAAATGATTGAAACTGGCCAGTGGGCTATTGATAATGCCGATAAATTGAGTATTCCAACCTTACTCTATCATGGCACAGCCGACCGACTCACTTCGCATCATGGTAGTGAACTTTTTGCAGAGAATGCAGGTAAACTCGTCACATTTATTTCTCTTGAAGGCTTATATCACGAAACCCACAACGAACCCGAAAAACGTGAAGTTTTCAAGAAAATCATTCTTTGGCTTAATAATTTAGCCTAATTTATATCTTCTTAGGGCGTAATTGGTTACGCCCTTTTTCTTTTTTCCTCAGTCTCATTTTCCTTATGAACAAGTTTGAAACTTGTTCTACTTCCTGCGTTTAATTCAATCAATCAAAAAAATAATTATACTTTAATTGTCATAACAAATATTATTTATAATTTTGTATGCTTAACAATAGTTAGTATAACAAATATATTATTCGTTAATCCAATATGCCCATTTATCATAAACTTGGAAAGATTCCGTCTAAGCGACATACTCAGTTTGAAAAACCTGATGGTGAGCTGTATTATGAGCAGCTTTTTGGAACAATTGGCTTCGATGGCATGGCATCATTGATGTATCACATTCATCGCCCAACGCAAGTGATGCAAATGCTTGAAAGCCAAGACCTTACACCAAAATCGGCTAATGCTCATAACATGATGATGCGGAAGTTTATCGGTTTTGATGTAGAGCCAAACGATGATTTTCTGGAAAGTAGAGTGCCGATGATGTTTAATAAAGATTGTATTATTGGAGTGGCAGCCCCAAAACAATCGCTTCGAGCATATTTTTATAAAAATGCCGATTCTGACGAATTATTGTTTATTCACAAAGGCTCAGGAACACTTCGCACTCAACTTGGGAATATTAGTTTTGAATATGGTGATTATTTGGTGATTCCACGAGGAATGATTTACCAAATTGATTTTGACACAGATGATAATCGGATTTTTTTTGTAGAATCGCACTCACCGATATATACGCCAAAACGCTACCGAAATCATTTTGGGCAATTACTCGAAAGTTCGCCTTTCTGCGAAAGAGATTATAAACTTCCCGAAATTTTAGAAACTTACGACCAAAAAGGCGAGTTTCTGATAAAAATAAAAAAACAGCATCAACTTCATCAATTAATCTATCAATATCACCCTTTTGATGTGGTCGGGTTTGATGGCTACAACTTTCCGTGGGGATTTTCGATTCATAATTTTGAGCCAATTACTGGTCGAATCCACCAGCCACCGCCTGTTCACCAGACTTTCCAAACCGATGCTTTTGTGGTTTGTTCGTTTTGTCCGAGACTTTACGATTATCATCCGAAGGCCATCCCAGCACCTTATAATCATTCAAATATCGACTCCGACGAAGTTATTTACTACGTTGATGGCGATTTTATGAGCCGAAATGACATTGCAAAGGGCCACATCACGCTCCACCCTGGCGGAATTCCGCACGGCCCACACCCTGGTGCTATGGAACGAAGCATTGGAAAAAAAGAAACGCATGAATTGGCAGTCATGGTTGATACTTTCCGACCATTGATGATTACAGAAAATGCTTTGAAATACGACGATGGAAAATATTTTCAGAGTTGGATAGACCACCCAAACACCCCTAACCCCTAAAGGGGAATTTACAAATTCTCTGTCTTTTTTACACAAATAAACTTGATTTTACACTTCATACAAAAAATTAAAAATATGTTAGAAATATCAAAAACAGAAAGCCAAATCCTTAACTCCCCTTTAGGGGTTGGGGGTGATGACTTCCTTCCAATCAATGGCACAGATTACATTGAATTATATGTAGGAAATTGCAAACAAGCAGCACATTATTATCAAACTGCTTTTGGGTTTCAGCCTCTGGCTTATGCTGGTCTTGAAACTGGCCTTCGTGACCGAGAAAGTTATGTTGTTCAACAGGGAAAAATTCGTTTAATACTGACATCTCCACTTCATGGTGGGACTGAAATTGGTCGCCATATCGACCAGCACGGCGATGGTGTAAAAGTAGTAGCTCTTTGGGTTGATGATGCCCGTGATGCTTATTATGAAACTATTTCTCGTGGAGCAAAACCTTATTTCGAGCCAATCGAAGAAGAAGATGAATTCGGAAAAGTGGTACGTTCAGGCATTCATACGTACGGCGACACTGTGCATATTTTTGTGGAAAGAAACGATTATAAAGGCGTGTTTCTGCCAAACTTCCGTGCATGGAATCCTGGCTACAAACCTGCCCCAGTTGGTTTGAAATACATTGACCATATCGTAGGTAATGTAGGTTGGAATGGCATGAATGAATGGGTAAATTTCTACGGTAAAGTAATGGGCTTTAATCAGTTAGTAAGTTTTGATGATAAAGATATTTCGACTGAATATACCGCTCTGATGAGCAAGGTGATGTCGAACGGAAACGGACGAATCAAATTCCCGATTAACGAGCCAGCCGAAGGTAAAAAACGCTCACAAGTTGAAGAATACCTTGACTTTTATGGAGGTGCGGGTGTGCAGCATTTAGCAGTAGCTACTGACGATATTATTACAACCGTAACGCACTTGCGAAATCACGGAGTAGAATTTTTGCAAGTTCCTGATAGTTATTACGAAGATTTAAAAGAACGTGTGGGCGATATTGAAGAAGAAATCGAACAACTACGTCCACTCGGTATTTTGGTTGATCGTGACGAAGAAGGGTATTTACTTCAAATTTTCACAAAACCAATCGAACCCCGCCCGACAATGTTTTTTGAAATTATTCAAAGAAAAGGGGCAAAATCATTCGGGAAAGGCAATTTCAAAGCTCTTTTTGAAGCAATAGAACGTGAACAAGTTTTGAGAGGAACATTGTAACCCCCCAGCCCCTAAAGGGGAGCTTCTTTCAACACGATTAAATTTATTACAATGAATAATCAAAATATAAAATCAGAATATCAGTTTTTTGACTCCCCTTTAGGGGTTGGGGGTCAAAACTATAACATATACACACCTGCTGACCACGAAGTTTGGCAAGTGCTTTTCCAGCGGCAAATGCAAAAATTACCTGCAATTGCCAGTGAAGATTATCTGGAAGGAATCGAAAAAGCTGGTTTTGTGGCTGACCACATTCCAGATTTTGAGCAAGAAACTAATCCTCGCTTGCAGGAACTGACGGGCTGGTCGGTGGTGGCATGTGAGGGCTTAGTGCCAATTAAAGAGTTTTTCGAACTTTTGGCCGATAAAAAATTTCCTGCCTCTACTTGGCTTCGTAAAATGGAACAATTAGAATATTTGGAAGAACCTGATATGTTTCATGATACTTTCGGGCATGTGCCACTACTTACTAATCAATCTTTTTGCGATTTTTTGGCGGAGTTTAGCACAATTTCGCTCAAGTATATCAAAGATGAAGAGGCGATAAAACTCCTGCAAAAACTTTATTGGTTTACAGTCGAATTTGGACTAATTCGTGAAAGAAATAAACTAAAAATTTATGGTGGAGGTATTATTTCTTCAAGTGGTGAAAGTGTTTATAGCCTTTGTAGCGGAATACCCGAACGAGTGCCATATTGCATCGAAGAAATTTTGAAAACCGAAGTAAAAATAGATGCCTATCAGAAAAAATATTTTGTGATAGAATCTTACGAACAACTCTTTCAATCACTTAAAAATTTTGAAGAAATTTTAGAACGGCAATTATTAGTGTATCAATAATTGAAGGTTTTTTCTACTTTTGTAATATAAATGCTTTAGTTCATAAGATTAATACCGAATTTAATTTGCAAAGCTTTAAAAGTTGGCAAATTTGATATGGGTTCAAATTATAAACCCAAAGCAATAAAAGTAGATAAAGACTGAATTTAAAATAAATGACACACTCAGATAAGCGTTCGTACTATTTCAAGATTGATACAACCATCAAGCGTATTCGCAGTTTTATGCAAAAGGGCTTGACTGATGGCGGGATTGACCTTACTGTTGACCAGTGGGTGGTAATTGACCACATCAAACCCAAAGCAGGAATTAGTCAGAATGATTTGGCGGTTGATACCGCAAAAGATGCCCCAACCATCACCCGAATCTTAGATTTATTGGTTGAAAAAGGCTTGGTCAGACGTCAAATGGCCGACGAAGACCGACGAAAATTTAATATTTATTTGACCGAAGAAGGCGAAAATTTACACCAAAGTGCTTTAAGTGTAATTGGAGAAATTCGTAGGAAATCTTGGGGTAGTTTGACCGATGAAGATTACGACCATTTGGTCAGAATCATGGATACGATTCACAAAAATGTGAGCGACAAATAATTAATGGTTTGCAAAATCAGTTTACAACACTGTACTTTGTAAACTATTTTTGCAAATCAAAATTACAATGAATACTTGGCTTGAAGTAGCACCAAACAGCGATTTTTCGATATATAATCTCCCATTTGGAATTTTTAGTACAAACAAAAATAAGCCTCAAGTGGGTGTCAGAATCGGTGATTATGTCATTGATTTAGAACAAACCCGCAAATTAGGTTTACTGAATATTCCCCGAAATATTTGTAATCAATCGAGCTTAAATCCGTTTATCGGACTTGGCAAAATACGCACAAATGCTGTTCGACTTCAACTACAAGAATGGCTGACACAAGAAAACACTCCACTAAAAAGGCATTTTAACCAAATTTTTCATAAAATTGAAGATGTGAAAATGCACTTGCCCGTAAAAATCGGAGATTATACTGATTTTTATTCAAGCATCGAACATGCAACCAATGCTGGGAAAATTTTCCGTCCCGATAACCCACTTTATCCAAACTGGAAACACATTCCAATTGCTTATCATGGTCGAGCAAGTTCGATTGTAGTTTCGGGTACGCCCATTTATCGCCCACAAGGACAATTCAAACCTACGGATTCACCAAATCCAGTTTTTGGATACACAAAAGAATTAGATTTTGAATTAGAGATTGGTGCTATCATCGGTAAAAATTCGGAGTATGGCAAAAATATTGGCACAACTGAAGCAGAAAATTATGTTTTCGGATTGGTACTTTTTAATGATTGGTCAGCCAGAGACATCCAACGTTGGGAAACTTTACCACTTGGACCATTTTTGGGTAAAAACTTCGCTTCTTCTATTTCACCGTGGGTCGTTACGCTCGACGCTTTAGAAGCATTCAGAGCACAAGGTCCAACACAAGACCCTAAACCTTTGCCCTATTTGCAAGTTGAGGGAATCAGAAATTTTGATATTCAGCTTTCGGCCAAACTTAACGAAACAACCATTACGAATACAAATTTCAAGTATATGTACTGGAATATCGCCCAGCAAGTTGCCCACCATACAGTCAACGGTTGTAACCTTAAAATTGGTGATATTTTGGCATCAGGAACAATAAGCGGATCGGAAGTTGGTTCTTATGGCTCTCTTTTAGAACTCACTTGGGCAGGAAAAAATCAAATTACGCTTACAAATGGAGAAACTCGCACCTACCTCGAAAATGGCGATACACTAACTTTAGCTGGATTTTGTGAAAAAGATGGAAAAAGAGTTGGCTTTGGCGAGGTTATGGGAAAGATTGTCTAAACTTTGATTGAAATGATTTTTAGATTTTTATGATTGTAAAAATTTCTTTCTTCAATTTTTCATTTTACATTCTTCATTATAGAAATGCTTACATTAAACCCAAAAGAATTAGATTCAAGAGTTTTTTATAGTTATCTAACAGGAACAGTTGCCCCACGGCCAATTGCTTTCGCAAGTACAGTTGACAAAATGGGTAATGTAAATCTCAGCCCATTTAGCTTTTTTAATATTATGGGCATTAATCCACCAATTTTGGTTTTTGCACCTAATAATCGAGGGCGAGATAACTCAAAAAAAGATACAATACTCAACTTAGAAGAAGTGCCAGAAGTAGTCATCAATATGGTCGATTACGCCATGGTGCAACAAATGTCGCTTTCGAGTGTGGAGTTCCCACGAGGTACGAATGAATTTATCAAGGCGGGCTTTACGGAAGAAAAATCGGTTTTTGTGAAACCTCCGAGAGTTAAAGAATCAAAAGCTCAGTTTGAATGTAAAGTTCTTGAAATCAAGCAATATGGCTCAATGAATCTGGCTATTTGTGAAGTTATATTGGCACATTTTTCTAAAGAAATTATTGCAGAAAATGGTAAAATCGACCAACAAAAGACCGATTGGGTAGCACGCATGGGCGGAGACTGGTACGTACGTGCCAATGAAATTTCTATGTTTGAGGTAGAAAAACCTACAACCAAAATCGGTATTGGCTATGATGCCATTCCTGCCAACATTCGTTTATCAAAAATATTGACTGGTAATCATTTAGGGCAACTCGGTAATGTAGAAAATTTACCAACACAAGCAGAAATTGAAGCATATCGAGCAACGCCAACAATGCAAAATATCATCGAACAAGTAATGTATGGCTGTGCATTTCTCGACAATTTGTTGCACGCCGAAGCCGCTAAATTATTGAATGAAAATAAAGTAAAAGAAGCATGGTTGGTGCTTTTGCAAAATTCCCACCCCTAAATCCCCTAAAGGAGACTTTATGAAAACATTTACCATTAACAATTAATCATTATCCATTAACTTTCTGGCGTCGGTCGCCATTTAAAAGACTGGTTATCAATGGCTCGCATGGTGCAAAGGACTCCATCAAGATGGTCATATTCGTGTTGAAGGAGTTCGGAAATAGCATCCTCCACTTGCCAAGTTTGTGGTTGCCAGTTTTCATCTAAGTACTTTATTATTAATTGTTTATGCCGTTTGACTTTTACCAATAAATTCGGGAACGACATACAATCATCCCACAATTCAAACATTTCCTCACTTAGATTTTCAAAAACTGGATTGATAATTACAATCGGACGGTCGAGATTCAAATATATCAAACGCTTCATAACTCCGAGTTGCGGAGCGGCAATACCTCTACCAAATTGATATTTAGCCCGAATTTCTTCCATTACATTGTGCAAATCCGCCACCCATTCCTTTACTTGAGGTAATTCATGCTCATACACAGGCTCACAAACTTCATATAATCGAGGGTCGCCGAGTTGGAGTAAGTCGTTTAGGTTTTTCATCGAAATTGATTTAACAAAAATTAACACCCAAAAATAAACTAAAAAACACCTACATTCGTTTTTTCGGTGCAATAAAATCGAATTTTAAACACAATGAAAAACTTATTCATAACAATCTTTATACTATCTTTTTTGAATGGTTTTGGTCAGCTAATCACGAAAATGCCCGAAATAGACGACCAAACAAGCTACGAAACTGATATTACAAAAGTAGAAATTCGTGGCAGCTACACTATTGTTTCGTTTAGTTATCAACTTGCTCAGCAAAGAAACAATTCTTATCAATTTCAGTTTCCGTTCCCAAATCAAAATCAAACAAACTCAGCAGCTACTATTGCAATTAATCCCAAATGTTATTTGAATGGAAACGGTAAACGCTTCAAATATATTAAGTGTACAGGTATTCCAGAACTTCCTGAAGAGAAACAGGTTTTTCCAGGTGAAAAATACCGTTTTACGGTTTATTTTGAAAAACTCGACGCTGGTATCGAAACTTTCAATTTGATTGAAGGGAAAAATCGCCCCGAAGACAGCCATAAATACTGGAATTTTTATGGCGTACATATCAATAATCCACTAACTCCTCCGCCAGCAGTTGCCAAGAAAAGTGTTGAGCCAGAAAAAGAGGAAGAAATATTGGTGACAATCAAAGGGAAATTGATTGATTCCAAAACCAATAAACCAATAGCAGGTAAAGTTTTGTATCGTTTCGATTATGACATACAAAAAGCCGATTCAGTAAAAACCAGTGCAACAGGCGAGTACTCATTCAAAATCAAGCCAGAAGCCTATACTTTTGTGGCTTCAGCCAAAGGCTATGAGAATGCTCAAGAAAGCATGGATTTATCTAAAATTGGTAAAAGCCAACAGTTTTCGCAGAGCATATATCTAAATCCAGTTGAAAAAGTAGTCAAAAAACCAGAGCCTGTAAAAGAAGAAGCTCCAAAGCCAGAACCGAAAGTAGAGGTTGCAAAAGAAGAAATAAAAGAAAATAGTCCCGTAAAAATCGAAGAAAATAAATTTAGACTCGATAAAGTTTTGTTTGAAATTGGAGAATCGAAACTTTTACCAGATTCGTACGAACAACTCGATGGGCTTTTGAAAATGTTAAAAGAAGACCCTAAAATGACGATAGTTGTTGAAGGCCATACTGACAATGTTGGCGACCCAACCCAAAATAAACGCCTTTCACTTGAACGAGCCTATAATGTGCGTGAGTATCTGATTAGTAAGGGAATAGCGGGTTTCAGAATCCAATTCAAAGGCTACGGCGATACAAAACCTATCGCAGATAATAACACCGAAGATGGCCGCAAGATGAATCGTAGAGTTGAGTTTGTGATTTTGTAGAAAAATATCATGATTATTTAGAAAGACATCTTGAAATACTTATTTTCGGGATGTCTTTCTATTTTTACTCTCATGAAACTCTGTTCCGCTCAAATAAAACCAATCAAAGGCGATATTGAAAGTAATATTCAAAAACATATTGTTTTCATTAATTTGGCTCTCGAAAAAGGTGCTGACCTGATTTTCTTTCCTGAATTGTCATTGACTGGCTACGAACCTACTTTGGCAAAAGAATTGGCTACTGCTCAAGGCGATAACCGATTAGCTGTTTTTCAAGAAATAAGTGACGCAAATCAGATTATCATTTGCGTTGGAATTCCAACTCAATACCAAGCGAGTGTTCGCATCAGTATGGTAATATTCCAGCCGCATACTTCAAAGCAAACTTATTCAAAGCAAATTCTTCATGCTGATGAATATCCGTATTTTGTGAATGGAGAACAGCAAGTTTTTATTTCATACAAAAACCACAAAATTGCTCCAGCAATTTGCTACGAATCTTTACAAATTGAACATTCAACCAATGCCACTACTAATGGAGCAAATATATACTTGGCAAGTGTAGCAAAATCTGCTAAAGGCGTTGAAAAAGCTAATTTTCATTACCCTACAATTGCCAAAAATCTAAATATGATAGTGTTGATGGCAAATTCGGTTGGCTCTGCTGATGATTTTGTAAGTACTGGAAACTCTGCTGTTTGGAATAACGAAGGACAAATGATAATACAACTTGATAATAAAGTTGAGGGGCTTATTATTTTTGATACAGAAATCTGCAATGCTAAAACCTACATTCTTTAACTTATATCTTTGATAAACTGTGAAACCTGTTCTTTATTAAAATCTAATATTCTCAATAATATCGCTGGCCATCATACTTGTCATACCAAATTTTTCGGCGGCACAGTCACCTGCCACTCCATGTTGATAAACTCCTAAAATAGCAGCTTCTTTTGGTTCGTAACCTTGTGCTAATAACGCCGTTATTATTCCCGTAAGCACATCACCACTGCCTGCGGTAGCCATTCCTGCATTTCCTGAAGAATTAAAATGAATTGTTCCATCGGGCAAAGCAACGGCAGTATTTGCTCCTTTCAGACAAATAATTAGCTTATCTCTTACAGAAAACTCTCGTAAAAATTCTAATTTTTCATAATCGTCTTTCCAAGATTTACCAATAAGATTTCTAAATTCTTTTGGGTGTGGAGTTAGGATTGAATTTTCTGGAATTTTCTTCATTGCTGACCGCCCTTTCTCTGTCGAAAAATTATTAAGAGCATCGGCATCTAACACCATCGGAATTGCTAAATCTCGACAAATTTCGCAGAGCTTTTCTAAACTCGTTCTAATGATTCCGTTAACTCCAATTCCTGGTCCAACTCCAACTGCTTGAAAACTATTGCTGAAATCATCAACATGAAAGTTAGTAGCAATAAAATCAGCACTTTTACTATTCCAAGCCTCCCAATACATCGCCTCGGGCAAAAGCGTTTGCATAATTGGCAAACCAGATTTTACAGAGTGTACAGTAAGTTTCCCGACACCCGAACGCATACATGCACGAGCTGCAAGTACAGCCGCACCCATCATTCCGTGACTTCCTGCAATCAACAAAGCATGACCAAATGTTCCTTTATGAGAAAATTTCTTGCGTGGCTTTATCAGCTTCTCAACTTCTTTTGGTGTTGAAAAATAAAATTGCGTTTCAGTACTTTGAATAAAATTTGGGTGTAAACCAATATCAACAATGTGCCAATCACCTACAAATTCTTCATTTTGTGGCAACATGAAAGCTAATTTTGGTAATTGAAAAGCTACTGTATAAGTAGCTTTAATAATGGCATCGGTTGAATCATTTGACTTATCTGCAAACAAACCAGAAGGCGTATCAACTGAAATGATAGAGGTTTCACTACAATTTATTTTTTCAATTACTGATTTCAGCAAACCCTCAATCGAACGAGAAAGTCCAGAGCCTAAAAGTGCATCAATAATTATATCGTTTTTAGCAAAATTGAGCATAAATTGTTCATTTTCAATATAATTAATCGTTAGTTGGCTTTCTAAACGTTTTAGATTTATCTGAAAGTTTTCCGAAGATTTCTCGGAATATTTTACCATAAAAACTTCCAAATCATAACCCAAAGGTTGAAGCATTCGGGCAATTGCCAAGCCATCTCCCCCATTATCACCGAGTCCACAAAAAATTTTCACTTTGAAGTTCCCAGTTTCAAAATGCTTACAAAACCAATTGACAAATGCTCTTGAAGCTCGTTCCATCAAATCAATCGAAGCGATTGGTTCGTGCTGAATCGTGTAAGCATCAGCCGCTCTAACTTGTTCAACCGACAATATTTTCATAGATTTCCTTTCCTAAAATCTTAAAATGTATTTAATTCGTAAATATCGTAATTAACTTTTTTGTTTGTTACATAAACCATTTGCAAAACATTGAAAATAAGCGTTATCATACCAACTTTCAATGAAGCTGACAATATCGCTTGCCTCATCGAAACCCTAAAAAAATTCGGAGATACCAATCTACATGAAATCATAATTGTTGATTCTCCAAATTCAACCGATAATACCAATGAAATTGCCCAAAATTTAAGTACGATTTCAATAAAATCGCCCCAAAAAGGCAGAGCTGCACAAATGAATTTTGGGGCTTCAGTTGCAACTGGTGATATTCTTTATTTTGTTCATGCCGATACAAAAGTAAATCCTGATTATTGTTCAGATATTGCGAAAGCAATGTCCACAGGTCATGATTTTGGCTGCTATCGCTATCAGTTTGATGTCGATGATTGGCTATTAAAAGTCAATGCCTTCTTTACACGCTTACCTTTTATTTGGTGCAGGGGTGGCGACCAAACACTTTTTATTCGCAAAGAAGATTTCATGAAAGTTGGAAAATTCAGAGAAGATTACCAAATCATGGAAGATTACGAATTTATTATCCGAGCAAATAAAGTGCTGAAATTTAAGATTATTCCTAAAAATGTAATCGTTTCTGCCCGAAAATACAAAACTAATTCCTATCTTCGGGTTCAGAAAGCAAATTTTAAAGTCATGCGAATGTTTCTGAGTGGAAAGGCTTCTCAGCAAGAAATGACAGAAACATACCGCAAAATGTTAGATTACCGATGATGAAATATGATGTGTGTAGGGGAAATTTACTCTCAGGATGTCATAGAGTAAAAATCATTAAAAACTCCTATTTAATATTTTATGTCAGAATTGATTAGTGGAATTCAGCAAGTTGGAATTGGTGTGCGAAATGCCCAAGAAGCATTTAGTTGGTATAATAAAACTCTGGGGCTGAATGTTCCTCTCTTTGATGATGTTGCAGAAGCAACCCTCATGACTCGCTACACAAAAGGCAATATTCGCCAACGTCGAGCAATTTTAGCACTCAATATGGCTGGTGGTGGTGGTGCCGAAATCTGGCAATCGAATCGCCCCGAACCATTAGCAGCAGATTTCGAACCACAAGTGGGAGATTTGGGTATTTTTGCCGTGAAAATCAAATGTTCTGATGTAAAGCAATTTGCAGATAGTCAGAAAATCTCAACTACACAATCGCCCGAAGGGAAACCAACCGCTTGGCTTAAAGATAGCTACGGCAATCAACTCCAAATTGTTCAAGATGATTCATGGTTTAAACCCAAAGAGAGTATCACGGGTGGTGTTTTGGGCGTAATCATCGGCGTGAGTAATATTGACAAAGCTCTCAAATTATATAGAGATGTATTGGAAATAAATGAGTTAGCTTATGATAAAACTGGCACATTTGAAGATTTGAAAGAACTAAATGCCGATAAAAAGCAATTCCGCAGAGTTTTACTGAAAAAGCCTATGAATAATACTGGTGCCTTTAGTAGATTACTCGGAAACGTTGAAATTGAATTAGTTCAAGCACTCGAAGGCACACCAAATACGATATTTAAAGGTAGAAGTTGGGGAGATTTAGGCTTTATTCACGTGTGTTTTGATACACTTGATATGAATATTTTGAAAGAAAAATGTGCCAAAAATGGTTTCCCCTTTACTGTTGATAGCAATGATAATGGCGAAACATTTGATATGGGCGAAGCAGGCGGACGTTTTACGTATTTAGAAGACCCTGACGGAACATTGATTGAATTTGTAGAAACACACCGAGTGCCAATTCTAAAGAAAATAGGTTGGTATTTAAACCTCAAAAAACGCAAAACTCAAAAACCACTACCCGATTGGATGGTTTCGACGATGGGTTGGGGAAAAGTAAAAGCTTAAATCTGACTACGCTCAGTTTCCAATAAACTTATAAATTTCAAAAACGCCCAAAAATGGGCGTTTTTTATAACACAAAATTCTATTTTGTGTATTTTAGAAACAAAAACAATAAAATGGCAACAATATATCATATCACAACCAAATCTTGGTGGGCTACATTTGAAGATTTAGATTATTATGAAAGTCCGACTTTCAATGAAGAAACCTTCATTCATTTAAGTACTGCCGAACAAGTTTTAGGTGTTTTAGGGAGATATTATTCTGGACAAACTGATTTACTAAAACTTCATATAGATACTGAAAAGCTTTCGGCAGAGTTGAAGTTTGAGCAGGCTACAAATAATGAACTTTTTCCGCATTTGTTTGGGAGATTGAATAAAAGTGCAGTTTTGGTTGTGGAGGAGATTTAAAAATAAATTCTCTTAAACGCTTCAATAATTCTTAGTACTTTTTGAGGTGCCTTTTTTTAAATTCCTTTATTTCATAACTTTGAGGTCAAAATCAAACCAACTGTTTATGAAATTAAAATCTACACTTTTTATTTTATTAATCTGCTTATTTTTTGGAGTAAACGCACAAACTTCGTCAAGTAACGTTTCTACATATTTTTATTCACCTTCGGGTATGAGTCTTGAGTGTGGCGACCGTTTAATCAATGGTCGAATATATGCCTATTCAAATCAGAATGACGGTCAAAATATGGTTTTTGGTGAAAATAACAAGTATTATCTCGAAATTGCAGCCAATGGCTCTACAAAAAAATATGCAAGAATTGAAGCCATAAAAACTGATATTCAAAGCACAGGGACTGCCCAATTCTTACTTCCTGACACGCTAAAATTTGGAAAATCTTATCTACTACGAATGGTTTCTACCAATCCTGCACTGGTTACAAGTTCACCTTATGAAATAGTTTTTGGCGTTGGTAAGCTTCCTTTTGATGTAAGTTTTAAACAGGAGACAGCCTATTTTCAGAATAATCCACAAACTCCGTTGGCTTATATAGTAAGTCAGTCAAATAACCAATCTTACCGAGTAAATAACAGCACAACCTACAACATTAAACTTTCTAATGGGAATAATTACCAACAAAACGTGTACGGTCTTCCTTTTACTTCCAATGTTCTTGTGATACCCAAAGATTCGGTAAATGTTTACAAGATTGAAGAATTTATAAATAATTGTGGCACCAAAGGTAAGATTGATGGAGATGCTACGGTTATCAAAAAGAATTTTGTTGAAAAAATATTTATCAAAAGTTCAGAGGCTTATAATGTAATTTGTGTTGGCTCGAAAATAAATCTTGAGGTTGAATCAAAATCTCTCACTGCCAACTCCAAGCTAAAGCTTCAGTTTTCGTCTGATTATTACTTTAGTGAAGCTACTACTTCAACAGTAGATGTGAAATTGGATGCCAATCAAAGAGTAATTATTGATGTTCCAGATAAAGTTTTATTAGATACCTGGATGTACTTCCGATTAGTAAGTGATTCGCCCAAAATGACGAGTAACAGGGTCCAGTTTCTTTTAAAACCAAAACCTGCTTTTATTATCCCGTCACTTTCTGTAACGCAGAGTGATAAACTTGCAGTTTATTTTAATCACTTCGTATCGAATAGCTCAAATTATAATAGTACGATTGTTGAGGCAATTATAAACGGCCAGAAAATAACCTCTTCAGATTTAATTGATGGAACTTGGAGTTTTCCGATGCCACAAAAAGACACTGTATTTACCTTTAGTAAAATAGTTAGTTCATGTGGTGAAATACCAATATGGCAGCCAACCATTACGATACAACCAAATAATTTTGTTACGGTTGAGTTTGATACAAAGCAAAAAGAAGTATGTCAAGGACAAACAGTGGTTTATACTTATAATTCTTCAAATCCAGCTAAAAATAATGACATTAGGTTTATTGCATACATACAAGCATACGCAAGAGACTTGAACACCGCTAATAATAACTATGTCTATGCCAATGTTACTAATCCGCCAATTATCGTTGACCAAGAAAACAAAACAGTGTCAGTACAAATTCCCCGCAACCTTAATGAACAGCTATTGTCACAGTTCAAAACAGACAAGCTTATGATTGAAGATGTATTTGTGAGTGTCTATGCTTCTGGCAATAGTTCTAATTTAAGAGTTAGCAATACAGGTAATTTTCGTATTCCACAAATAAATTTAAACCCGATTGTTTCGCTGACGACTCCATCAGTAACTGCCGAAAAAACGGGTTATATCAATCTGCCAATTAAGTTTTCGGGTGGTCCATCTATCAGTTATAAACTATCAAATGGTCAGGAGGGAACTTTGAATCATACCAGACCTGACTGTAATTCTTGTAAATTATTAAACGGGAATACAAATTTTATTAGAGTTTTGGCACAAAAAAATGAAACACTAAAGTTTACTTCCGTCGAAAATACTTGTGCTTTGGGCAGTGTATCGGGCGAAACAAAGATTATAATGGATGAAAAGAAACCATCTCTCGTAATCGACGAATCGAAAGTTTTAAAAACCGTGTGTCGAGGAGCTCTCTTTGATATTCCATTTTTCAAAACTGGAAATTGGCCTGAGAAAAACACATTTAAGGTGTATATTCGTACATATTACGGTAATAATAACATCAAAAATACCGCAACGATTGTAAGTGAAACTGAGAAGTTGCAAGTTAAAGCATCAACCAACGAGTCTGAATACTTTTTTGATGTTTGGATAGAAAGTAATGGGTCTGTATCAAATACAGTTCGCATAACACTTGAAGCAAAACCAAATAATTTAACTTTTAGTACCAATCAGGTATCAAGTTCAACAGTACTTGATGATAACACTGAAATCATTAGTGTACCCAACACAAATGCTCAAACCTACTTTCAATTTAATGGTTACGGTAGTAATTTGATGTTTACCGTTAACGGAAAGCCGTATAAGCCTACTTACCAAAGTAATTCTTATTCCAGCTATTCAGATTATGTAAGTAGTTCGACTAAAGACACACTATTAACCTTTAATAGTGCATCAAATAGCTGTGGAGTGGTTGAAGTTAACAAGAAATATAAAATTGTAGGAGTACCTACGGTTATCTACAATCTTGAAGATAATTCCAAAAACTTCCTTCCTATTTCTCCATGTGCGGGTACTCAGCGAGTAACTGAGCTTCAATATTATGGTAAAACGCCAACTAAGGATTCTTTAGTTATTCAGCTTGCAAAATATAATTCAGTAGATGGATTGGCACCAGAACTCAAGAAGCTTAAATTTTTTGATGTGCCAACAACCAAACAGAAACAAATGCTTACATACACACTACCCGATACTTTGTCAGGCGATTATGTATATAGAATAAAATCATTGACAAATAACATTACTTCACAATATAACTATTTGAGTTATACTATTCAGCAGAAGCCAAATGTCAAATTGAGTGCCTCGAATAATCAAACAGAAGTAGTGGGCTTACCGGGTGCTTCTTTATATCTTGATAGTAAATTTGAGAGAAATACCGCTTTTTATGTTATTCTAAATAACGGTCAGACCTACTCAAACTATGACTTTGGTCTTTACTACAGTTCAGTTCGTACAGAAAATAACAACGATTATAAAATTGTTTTGCAAAACTATGGTAAATACTTTTCTCCAGCTTTTACCACCAACTATTCGGTAAAATCAGTTTATAATCAGTGCGGAGAAGGTAAAGCCGAAGGAAATGCAACTATCGTAGTTTCGCCAGCAGTCCGACAGCAATTTAGCAATACTTTATTGAGTAACACTTTTTGTAGTGGAGATAGTATAAGTATGGATTTGAGTTACTTCGGAGCATTTCCTAAAGATACGCTCATGGGACTTTATTTGCACACAAACGCTAAGGCATCATACAATCAAGAGTTGGTTACTTTCAAAAATAATCCTCAAAAGATTTCGGCAAAATTGCCAGTTGACGTTAATTCTGGTAATTACTTTATTCAAATTCGTAAGAAGAGTAGAAGTAAAATTTATAAATCAGGTCAGAATATTGCCTATGATTCACTTCAAAATCTCCAAGCAAAACTCAATCTGGATAGTGATATTTCGTATTTGTCAATCGCTGCAGCACCAAATATAGCATTGAGCGGAAGTACTGAGATTTTTGTCGGTAATACAGCAACTTTATACATCGAACCGCTGAACCAAAAAGGAGAAAACCTTGCCACTTCTAAAGATACCGTTTCATTAGTTGGTGGTATTGATTATCATTTCCAGTTGAGTAATGGCAATAAATATAGTAGTAACAGTCAAAATTTCAGCCTTTCGCCCCTCAAAACTGAAACGTTTTCAATAAATTCAATAAAAAGTGCTTGTGGTGAAGGAAAAGCTTTTGGTTCTGCTACCATCACCGTTTTGCCCAAATCTGACCAAAGAATCGAAACCGTGGGCTATCCAAGAAGTAAAGGCGATTATGGCTCTTACTATACCAATTATTTTGTCTTTTGTGCTGGAACTAAAGATTCATTAGACATAAAAGTTTTTGGTAAAGACCTCAATCTATCGAAATATTCTGTGGTGTTATCAGATATGTCAGGGGGCAATTATACTGTTGTAAAAACTGAAAAATCGTTGATAGTTCAAGATTCAGCAACTTTTAAAATTGTTAGGCTATGGTATCAATTGCCAGAAAATGCTACTGCTGGTAATAGCTATCGAATCAAAGGTGTTTCTGAAGATAATACAATTTTAAGTACACCGTTGAAAAATCCAATTACGATAAATGAATTACCAACTGCGAGTTTGACAGGTAATACTCAATTTGCCAATGGTGATAAAGTAAACGCTGTCGTAAAACTCACTGGCAATGCTCCTTGGGCGATTTCTGTTATTGATAAAGATGGAAATTTTGCTTATAATGGATTACCAACTAAAATCGATAGTACTGAGAATTTTAAAAACTATAAGCCGAAATTAATTTATACAAACGAATTTAATTTGGAACTCAAGCCAGAAAAATCAAATGTTTATAGAATTTCAAAGGTATTTAATGAGGCATGCGAGTTTGGAAAAGTAATCGCAGGTGAATTCACCGTTGATTTAATCTTAGCCAACGAAAACCCTATTCAAAATCTCATTCAAATCTATCCAAACCCAACCGCTAACCAATTAAATATTGATTTAACAGGTCTAAACACCACAACAGTCGTAGAAACTTATAATAGTATGGGCAAACTACTCGATAGTAGAACTTATACCCAAAGCCAAACGCAGCATAAACAAAGTTTAGATTTTAGCCAATATAATTCAGGTGTCTATCTAATAAAAGTCAATACCGATAAGCTCTCTCAAACCTATCGAATTATGAAGCATTGAAACAAAACGAGCGTTACAAAATGTAACGCTCGTTTTGTTTATACAAATATTTTATCTCATAAATTCATCCTCTTCAACTCCTCTACCGCATAATTAGCTGCACGTGCCGAAAAAGCCATATAAGTCAAAGATGGATTTTGACAAGGCGAAGAGGTCATGGCTGCCCCATCTGTACAAAATACATTTTTCACTGCATGGTGTTGGTTAAATTTATTAAAGACCGATGTTTTTGGATCATTTCCCATACGTGCAGTTCCCATTTCGTGGATACTTAATCCAATGGTAGCTTTAGCATCAAAGCCTTCGATATTCTTAAAACCAGCCGATTCCATCATTGCAATTGCTTGTTCTTGGGCATCTTTTCGCATCGCAAGTTCATTATCTCGATGTTGGGCATCAAATTTCAAAACAGGTTGCCCCCATTTATCTTTTTTCTCATCAGTCAACGAAACTTTGTTTTCGTAATAAGGCAGACATTCGCCAAAAGCATCTAAAATCATCTTCCAGTTGCCAAATTGGGTATTTTGTTCTTTAAAATTTACCCCAAAACCATCCATTTCAGCGGCACTTCCCCAACCTTCTCGCCAAGTATACACCTCAAATCCGTAGCCTCGCTTGAAATTTTGCCTATCACCATTCACATTTCTGAAACGTGGAATATAAAGCCCTGCGGGATGACGGCCGTAATAAACTTTATCTAAATCGCCCTCATAATCGCCATTTGCTCCTACATGAAAATGATGGTCCATCAAATTATGTCCGAGTTGACCACTATCGTCCATGCCATTCGGAAAACGATTCGATGTTGAATTCATCAAAATAAAAGTCGAACCCAAAGCCGAAGCATTTAAGAAAATCACTTTTGCATGAAACTCTAACCATTCGTTAGTTTGTTCATCAATCACCCTTACGCCCGAAGCTTTCCCTGCCTTTTCATCATAAATTATCGAATTTACTATTGAATGCGGACGAATCGTCAAATTTCCAGTCTTACGAGCCGCAGGAATCGTAGCCGACTGACTACTAAAATAAGCTCCAAACGGACACCCACGCATACAAAGATTTCGGTATTGACATTTGGCACGTCCCAAAGCCAGTTGTTCTTCGGTTGGAGCAGTCAAATGTGCTGCTCGTGCCGAAATCACTTTTCTATCATCAAATTTCCCGTTAATTGTCGCTCTAAAATGGCCTTCAATACAATTATCAGGCATTGCAGGCTGAAAAATCCCATCGGGTAATTGCGGCAATCCATCACGGTTTCCTGCAATTCCTGCAAAACGCTCCACGTGGTCATACCACGGTGCAATATCTTTATATCTAATTGGCCAATCTACCCCAACTCCCTCTTTGACATTTGCCTCAAAGTCTAAGTCAGAGAAACGAAAAGAATATCTTCCCCACATCAACGAACGTCCACCAACATGATAGCCACGAATCCAATCAAAAGGTTTTTCTTCTACGTAAGGATTTTCCAAATCATTCACAAAATGGTGAGCAGTGGCTTCCGTTACGGCAAAACCTGTGCGATTTTGAACTGGATATTTTTCCAACTCTTTATCCGACATCTTTAAGTTATGATGCGGAAACTCCCACGGAGGCGTCATAGCCGTGTGATAATCTTTTACGTGTTCAATCATTCTTCCACGCTCAAGCATCAAAACTTTTAATCCTTTTTCTGATAATTCTTTCGCCGACCAGCCACCCGAAATTCCCGAACCTACCACAATAGCATCATAAGTCATCTGTTCGTTTACTTTTCCTTGAATATTCATCTTCAATCTTTAGTTTGTTGTACTGCATAGATAATTTTATCTGTGAATATACGAATATATCTTTTCGCCCCAAAAACATTTTCCCAGCTTCGCATTAAACTTAAAAATCAAGTAAAAACCCCTACTGATTGCAGTATTTTAACGCTATGCAAGTTAATTAAAAGCAGCTAACTTTGTAATCACTTAGTAGCCATGAAATAAGTAAGTATCAAAAGTCGGCTTTTCGGAGTCGGCTTTTACTTGAATGAGTTTCAAGCATCTTAAAGATAAATTTCAAAAAATTCATTAGTTTAGGGTTAGTTAAAAAAACGCATAGCACACCTCTATTTTAGGGAGTGTGCTATTTTTGTTTCTGAAATTTATAGCCGTACTTTGTCTAAAAAATCAGTGTATGCACGGAAAAGGAAAGCAAAAAGAGCAAAAACCAACAAATTCAACCGAAAAATCTGGACTTCATCCCCGAAATCCACACCGTTTTCGCTATGATTTCAAGGCACTAATTGTATCTTGTCCAGAATTAGAAAAATTTGTTAGTATCAATAAATTCGGTGATGAAAGCATTGATTTTGCCAATCCCGATGCCGTGAAAACGCTCAATCGAGCCATTCTCAAGCATTTTTATCAAATTTCGCTTTGGGATATTCCCAAAAACTACCTTTGCCCGCCTATTCCTGGGCGTGCTGATTATATTCATTATATTGCAGATTTACTGGCCGATGACAACCAAAAGCAAATTCCAATTGGAAAAAAAATTAAAGTTTTAGATATTGGAGTAGGTGCAAATTGTGTCTATCCAATCATTGGTTCACAAGCCTACGGCTGGGATTTTGTTGGTACTGATATTGACCCAACTGCTATCAAATCGGCTCAAAATATCATTAAAAGTAATAGCGTTCTAACCGACAAGATTGAATGTAGATTGCAGCCTTCAAACAAACATATTTTTGAGGGTATTTTAAAACCCAATGAGTTTTTTGATGTTTCGATTTGCAATCCGCCATTTCATACTTCGGCTGAAGAAGCGGCGGCTGGAAGCCAAAGAAAAATTAAAAATTTAGGTCTGAAAGACAAAAACAAACTCAATTTTGGTGGGCAAAATGCTGAACTTTGGTGCGAAGGTGGAGAAGAAACATTCGTCAGAAATATGATTTTTGAAAGTAAAGAAATAGGTCAGCAAATTAATTGGTTTACGAGCTTGATTTCAAAAAAAGAGCATTTACCGAGCATTTATTATTATCTAAAAAAAGTAAACGCCATCGAAATAAAAACTATCAATATGGCACAAGGGCAAAAAATTAGCAGAATTGTGGCTTGGACATTTAAAAGCGAACGCTAAAGAGTGTCCTCACTTAGAAAACAGGAGAAATTTACGATTTCTCTTTTTTAAACAAAATCTATATCGTAATATTGCAATATAAAAATATACTTTCAAATGGGGCTTACAAAAACCGACCTTTTTACCGAAAACCAAAATGAAATAGCGATGCTTGCTAAAGCTATTGCTCACCCAGCTCGTGTAGCCATTATTGAGTATTTATTGAAAGTGAATGCTTGTATTTGTAATGATATTGTGAATGAGTTACCATTGGCACAGCCAACCATCTCGCAGCATTTGAAGGAGTTGAAAAACGCAGGAATCATCAAGGGTAACATCGAAGGAAATGCCATTTGCTATTGTATCAACGAGCCAGTTTTTAGTAAAATTCAAGGGTTATTTAGTCCAATGCAGCCAATCCAAAATAAATGTTGTTAATCAAACTTAAATTTTAAAGCAATGAAACTCTCAGAAGTCAAACAGTTACTACATACCGCAGAAAGTGTAAATTTTCAACTCGAAAATGGCACACAAGTTCCCGAACATTTCCATGTGACCGAAGTTGGAGTCATCACAAAGCATTTTATTGATTGTGGCGGAACTGTTCGCAACGAAAAAGTAGCCAATTTTCAATTATGGAATGCTAACGATACCGAACACCGCCTAAAACCAAAGAAATTACTTGATATTATTGCACTTTCAGAGAAAGTTTTGGGTATGGAAGACCTCGAAATCGAAGTAGAATATCAAGCCGAAACCATCGGAAAATACGAACTGGGCTTTAATGGCCAAGATTTCATGCTTTTGAGCAAACAAACAGCTTGTTTGGCACAAGATTCGTGCGGTATTCCTGCCGAAAAATTAAAAGTAAACCTTTCGCAAGTAGCTGCAAGTGCCTCGGCTTGCTGCACCCCAGGTGGTGGATGTTGCTAATCTTTTGACCTAAAATTCAAAAAATGTATCAATCAATCAGAAGTTTTTTAAAAAACATCGAGCAAGATTTTGCAACAATTCCAGACGAAAGAAAAGATTTATTGCAAAAAATAAGCAATTATATTCAGGCAAGATACGATAAAAATGAGGCTATCAATCTTGTTTATATCTGTACGCATAATTCCCGACGAAGCCATTTTGGGCAAGTAGCGGCAGCCATTTCGGCGGCTTATTATAACATAGATAAGGTAGCTACTTTTTCGGGAGGAACGGAAGCAACGGCATTCAATCTGAATGCCATTAATGCACTAAAAACACTTGGTTTCAATATAATTTCTGATGAAAAAGAAGTAAACCCGACTTACCAAGTTAAGTTCGGGAATAATCTAAGCACAACTTGTTTTTCAAAAGTCTATGACCACGAAGCTAATCCAAAAACTGACTTTGCGGCCATTATGACTTGCTCAGATGCCGAACAAAATTGTCCTTTTATTCCTGGAGTTGCCTTACGAATCGGTACAACCTACGAAGACCCAAAGAAATCGGATGGAACACCCCAGCAAGACGAAACTTATCTAAGAAGATTCAAACAAATTGCCACCGAAACACTCTATGCTTTCTCGCTGGTGAAATAAACTAAAAAGCAAAAACATGAAAACCAAAACAGCAATTTTACTCGAATTATGGGTAGAAGCCCGCACTCGATTTTCTAATCAGTTACAAAATCTAACATCAGAGGATTTAACCAAGAAACTAAATCCCTCGCCCAATAGTATTGGTTTTCTGATTCGACACATAGGTGATGTGGAGCTGCTTTTTGCAAAAAATGTCTTTGGCGATAGCACCGTAAAAGTAATTGCCAAAACAGTTATCGACAAAAAAGATACTGGTGAGTGGACAAACTTGACAGAGTTAGTTGACTACGTCAATCAATCATTCGCAACATTAAAATCAATCATCGAAAAACAAAGCGATGAAGATTGGGAAACGAGTATTTCGACCCAAGAATTTGGAACAAAAACCAAAGCCGAAGCTTTTGGTCGGATTGTCTCGCATACAACTTATCATGCAGGACAAATGGCAATTATTAAAAAGTACGGATAATAAAAAACATCATGAGTGCAAACAATTGTAACCCAACGCAGAGAAAAAAACTCAGCTTCCTCGACCGATTTCTTACACTTTGGATATTTCTGGCCATGTTTCTGGGCGTCGGAATTGGCTATTTTATACCAGATTCTTCTGCATTCATCAATTCATTTTCCAGTGGAACAACAAATATCCCGTTGGCAATTGGGTTAATTTTGATGATGTATCCACCGTTAGCAAAAGTCCGTTACGAACAAATGGGTGAAGTTTTCAAAAATACCAAAATCTTATCCGTTTCGCTCTTACTTAATTGGGTAATTGGACCAATTTTGATGTTTTTCTTAGCGATAATCTTCTTTCGTGACCAGCCCGAATACATGATGGGATTAATTCTGATTGGTATTGCTCGCTGTATTGCAATGGTTATTGTGTGGAACGAACTCGCTGACGGCAACCGAGAATATGCAGCAGGTTTAGTTGCTCTCAACAGCATTTTTCAAATCTTATTTTACAGCATTTATGCCTATTTGTTCATTTCGGTTTTACCACCTTATTTTGGAATAAAAAGCACCGAAATCAATATTACGATTAGTCAAATTGCAGAAAGTGTGCTTATTTATCTCGGAATTCCTTTTTTTGCGGGCATCGTCAGTCGATACTCCTTAATCAAATGGAAAGGTTTAGAATGGTTCAATACCAGATATATTCCATTTATTTCGCCGATTACGCTCATTGCTTTACTTTTCACAATCGTGCTAATGTTTAGCTTGAAGGGTGAATTAATCGTACAAATTCCTTTCGATGTACTCAAAATTGCAATACCTTTAGTTATTTATTTTTTGATAATGTTCGTCGTAAGTTTTTTTCTTGGCAAAAAACTCGGAGCAGATTATTCAAAAAACACTGCCATTTCGTTTACCGCAACTGGAAATAATTTTGAACTGGCGATAGCAGTTGCCATCGGTATTTTTGGCATTAATAGCGGGCAAGCCTTTACGGGTGTAATCGGCCCATTGGTCGAAGTGCCTGCTCTAATCTTATTAGTCAATGTGGCTTTTTGGTTCAAGAAAAGATGGTATGCAGGCGAATCGTTGGCTGAATAAAATTTTTTTTGTAAATTTTTCAATAAAACTTTACAAGTAATTATTTTTTTTATACTTTAGTCACAGCAAATACAACAAACGAAAAATTCATTCGTTGTTTGGGATTTACGATTAAGATTTATTAACTTTGCAGTCCGATTAGGAGAATGCTGGGCTTTGTACGGTTCAGCCGCTTCACTAAACGTATAAACATTTGATAATCAAGTAAATAACAAACCAATGGATTTGATTAAGTTAGTCGAAGCAGAATTTGCTGGCAAGAGACAAACACAGCCTGAATTTAAGGCTGGAGATACAATTAGCGTTCACGTTAAAATTGTTGAAGGAAATAAAGAGCGTATTCAGGTTTATACTGGTACTGTAATTCAACGTCGTAACGTTGGTA